>Ga0214917_10000784_pt1 | contig 41381 bp, 34 predicted proteins | sample LL_1208_BB_MetaG_FD_177983 | JGI IMG/M metagenome (GOLD analysis project Ga0214917, IMG submission 177983) | Freshwater microbial communities from Lake Lanier, Atlanta, Georgia, United States - LL_1208_BB | ecosystem: Environmental > Aquatic > Freshwater > Lake | place: USA: Georgia | collected... | reverse complement strand
TGCGGATCGAATCGCCTTGAGAATTGAAAAGGCGGGCTGGGAGCTTGCCCAATCCTCGCATTTCGATGTTCGAATTTTGAACGAAGATTTACCCACTGCGGTATCCGAGGCCATCGACCGCGTTACTACCTTTTTGGCCTTATGAAAGTGGGTCTTTTTTTCGGTTCTTTTAACCCCCTGCACATGGGGCATCTTATCTTGGCGGAAGGGGTGTTGAATGAAAGCGACATCGAACAAATTTGGTTTGTCGTGACACCACAGAACCCTCAAAAAAAGAAAAAAGCCTTGCTCAACGATTATGATCGCTTGAATATGGTACGGGAGGCCATCCATGAAAATCTTCGCTTTCGTGCCACGGATATTGAATTTGGCATGGCGCAACCCTATTATACTGCCAAAACCCTCGTTTACTTGAAAGAGAAATTCCCACAACATGAATTTTCACTCCTTGTCGGGGAAGACAACCTAAGAAGCCTTAATTCCTGGTACAATGTGGCGTACATTTTTTCCCATTACAGGATCATCGTATACCCCCGGGCTGTCCAAGAATACGAATCTACAGTGGCCGGCGTTTTACCTCATCATGCGCAAATCCTCATGCTCAAGCAAGTTGTCGCCCTTCCTCTTTCTTCAAGCATGATCCGTACCTTAATAAAGGAAAAACAGAGCATTAAATATCTGGTTCCAGAACCTGTTGAAAGGATGATTCTAGAAAGAGGGTTCTACAAGGATTGATCCATTAATTTCGGATGGAGAAACCGAGAAAAATGCCAAGCGGCTATGCCGACACACACGCTCACATTAAGGCTATGTTTGGTGCCAAATTGAGGGATTTCTACCACCTCATCGCAGCGGTTTATGACTTCTTGATGCACACCGTTGACTTCGTTTCCAAAAAACAAAGCCACTTTTGAAGATGCGTCGATTGCGACTTGGTGAAGGGGCGTTGTCTGTTCGGCTTGTTCAAAAACGAGTAATGCATAGCCTTGCTGTTTTAATTCTTCTAGGGCCTCCATCGCCGTTGGAAAATAACGCCATGGCATTGATTCCGTGGCCCCAAGGGCTGTTTTATGAATTTCCCGGTGCGGTGGAACAGGGGTAATGCCACAAAGTAAAATTTCGGAAATAGCAAAAGAATCTGCCGTTCTAAACACCGACCCTACGTTTTCAAACGAGCGAATATCATCCAAAACAAGGGTAATGGGCGTTTTAGACATTGAAATAAATTCCTCCGGGCTGAGCCGATTCAGTTCCCAGAGTTTGCGTTTTTTGTTCATGTTGATAAGTCGCTGGGGTGTTATTTTGAATTCCGACGAACAACTGCTAATTTAGAGTTTAAATTTAATCATATTCATTTGACGAAATCAAAGCGCAGTGAGGAAACGCCATTGATGAAACAATACCATCAAATTAAAAGCAAACACCCAGGTGCATTATTGCTTTTTCGTGTTGGGGATTTTTATGAAACGTTTGGTGAAGATGCGATTACTACGTCACGTATTTTAGGCATTGTTTTAACGAAAAGAAAAAACGGTGCCGCAGCAGAAATTGAGTTGGCAGGATTTCCTCACCATGCTCTGGAAACCTATTTGCCGAAGCTGGTGCGTGCAGGCCAACGCGTTGCGGTGTGTGATCAGCTGGAAGACCCAAAGCTTACCAAAACAATCGTCAAGCGAGGCGTAACGGAATTGGTAACGCCCGGCGTTGCCTTCAACGACCAAGTATTGCAACAAAAAAGCAACAACTTTTTGGCTGCCGTACATTTTTCTGCCAGCTCAATGGGTATTGCTTTTTTAGATGTCTCCACCGGTGACTTTTTCATTGGTGAAGGACCTGCGCTGCGTATCGAAAAGCTCATTTCCGTCTTTCAACCCTCTGAGATCATCTATCAGAAACAAAAACAACCCGAATTCAACGCGTTGCATGTATCCACAAATTGTCATTATCGCTTGGAAGACTGGGTATTCACGCCAGATTATGCCTACGACCATTTAACCTCACATTTCGCCACGAAAAATTTGGCTGGGTTTGGCATTCAAAACTATGAGTTAGGCAACATTGCGGCAAGCGCTGCTTTACATTATGTGAAAGAAAACCAATTGAACACGCTGCACCATATTCGCTCTATTTCAAGGATTGACGAAACTGAACATGTCTGGATGGACCGGTTCACCATAAGGAATTTAGAGTTGGTATATCCACAACAGGAAGAAGGAACCTCGCTGCTCGAGGTCATTGACTACACCATCACCCCCATGGGAGGTAGGTTGTTGAAGCGTTGGCTAATTATGCCACTCACCCAACTTGAACCGCTTCGGCGAAGAATTAGTACTGTAGCTTGGTTCAATGCGCACTTGGAAATTTCACATGAAATTCGAGGACTATTGAAACAATGTGGCGATCTTGAACGGCTCGTTTCGAAAATTGCCGTAGGAAAAGTAAATCCGCGTGAATTGCGTCATGTACATCGAACGATGTCCCTCCTCGCACCGCTTCGCGACCTGTTGTCCGCAGGAAAAGACAATCCCGGTCTTGATGCCTTGATGGAAGCCTTTCTGGATTGCTCCTTATTGTTGGAAATCATTGATTCAACTTTGGCTTCAGATCCGGCGATTTCAGTGGGCAAAGGGCAAGTCATTCGCGATGGAGTGCATCAAGAATTAGACGAACTAAGGCAAATTTCTACGCACGGAAAGCAATATTTGGAGGCCTTACAGGAGAGAGAGGCACAATCTACTGGAATAAGCAGTTTAAAAATTTCCTTTAATAATGTGTTTGGGTATTACATTGAGGTCCGCAACACGCACAAGGATAAGGTGCCCGACACCTGGATTCGAAAGCAAACCTTAGTGAATGCCGAGCGATATATAACGGAGGAATTGAAGCGTTACGAAGAAAAAATTGTGGGCGCAGAATCCAAAATATTCGAAATCGAACTTACCCTTTATCAAGAATTGGTAAAATCTCTAATCAAATATGTGCATGTCATTCAAACCAATGCGCAAGTGCTTGCACAAATGGATGTGTTTTGTGGTTTGGCGGTATTGGCCAAAGAAAATCAGTATTGTGAACCAGAAATTAATGAATCCTTGGCAATCTATATCGAAGGAGGTAGGCATCCTGTTATTGAAAAAAGACTAAAGCAAGGAGAAATTTATGTGTCGAACGATATGTTTCTTTCCAACGATACGCAGCAGATAATGATAATAACCGGCCCAAATATGAGCGGAAAAAGTGCTGTATTACGGCAAACGGCATTGATCGTTATAATGGCGCAAATGGGTTCCTTCGTGCCAGCACAAAATGCCACGATTGGCCTCGTAGATAAACTTTTTTCTCGGGTTGGGGCGTCTGATAATGTATCTGCTGGAGAATCCACCTTTATGGTCGAAATGAACGAGACCGCCAGCATTTTGAATAATTTATCGGAGCGAAGTTTGATTATTTTGGACGAAATTGGAAGGGGGACAAGCACCTATGATGGGATTTCCATCGCATGGTCGATTACGGAATTCTTGCATGAACACCATAAATTTCAACCCAAAACCCTTTTTGCGACCCATTACCATGAATTAAATGAGATGGCTACCCAGTTTTCGCGCATAAAAAATTATTCGATTGCAGTGAAGGAAATGGGTAAGCACATTCTTTTTCTCCGAAAACTGGTGGAGGGAGGAAGCGAACACTCATTTGGCATCCATGTGGCCCGGCTGGCAGGAATGCCTGATTGGGTGATACAAAAGGCCGAATCTGTGTTGAAAGATTTGGAAAGCAGCCATGGACAGGTGGGACAATCGGTAAAAAAAGGGAAAGGGAAGAAGGGTGAGCCCGGGGTGCAATTGAGCTTTTTTCAGTTAAACGACCCCGTTTTAGAACAAATACACGAAAGTTTAATTTCCATTGACATTAACGTATTAACGCCTGTGGAAGCGTTGATTAAATTGCATGAAATAAAAAAACTCACCGGCGGATGATGCGAAATTTTTGTAGAAAACTTTGTTTTATGTAAATTTGCCCCTACACCAAAATTGTTGGTGTGGTTTGCGAGAATAGCTCAGTTGGTAGAGCGCAACCTTGCCAAGGTTGAAGTCGCGGGTTCGAATCCCGTTTCTCGCTCTAGGATTGCTCGAGTGGTGGAATCGGTAGACACGCCGGACTTAAAATCCTGTGGGCATTTGCCCGTGCGGGTTCAAGTCCCGCCTCGAGTACTGATAATAACCCCGAATTTCGGGGTTTATTTTTTGGAAGTTGGGTTAACAAGTATCATCACAAAAGATTGCAAGCATGTGGGGTAAAATAGCGAGAATAATACTAAGAAATAGGGTTTTTCTCTTATCCACAACCATTTTATTAACCGTTTTTTTTGGATATTTTATCTTTAGTGATTTGCAGCTCGACACGCGTTACGGGGTGTTGTTGCCGGACAGCCACCCTGCTCAGAAAAATTACAAAAAATTCATCAAAACTTTTGGAGAGGATGGTTCTACGCTGATTATCGCGATTTCATCTAAAAATCTTTATTCAGAAAAGAAGTTTCTTTCCTGGAAAAAACTAGGAGAACAGCTCAATGGAATCTCAGGAGTCCAAAGTGTTTTATCGGAACCTCGCCTCATTTATCTCGAAAACGATAAGTTGAACAAAAAATTCATCCCTCACAGGGTGTTTTATGACCATAATAAAAATGTAGAACGCACCATTCCTGAAATAGAACAAATAATAAAACAAAATCCATTCTTCAACGGATTAATCTATAACGACACTTCGGAGGTATCCTTAATGCTTGTAGATTTCAACAAGGCATTTCTTGAGGACAAGAATAAATCCAAAATTGTACTTGATATTGAAAATATTGCCAATAAGTATGAGCCCGTTTTTGGACACATTTATTATTCAGGCTTACCTCACATACGTGTGACGCTGGCGAAAAGGATTTTGGATGAGATGTTCGTTTTCTTAGGACTCTCGTTGCTCGCATCCATGCTTTTAATCTTCTATTTGTTCCGGTCTTTCCGCCTGTTATTCTTATGCTGCTTTATTTTATCAATTTCAATCATTTGGGCGCTTGGCATGACCGCCCTTCTTGGATACCCATTAACGGCAATGATGGCCTTAATTCCTCCATTGCTTGTAATAATCGGAATACCCCACATTGTTTACATAATTACTTGTTACCATCAAGAGTATGTAAAATCAAAAATCAAGGCCAAGGCCTTGACGGTAACCACAAGGTACATTGGTCCTGTGACCTTGCTTATGAACCTCACTACAGCGGTGGGCTTTATCACGTTTACGAGCAGTGAACGCGTAACCGAATTTAGCATTGTATCAAGTATCAATGTCATGGTGTTGTTTTTAATAACCTTATACCTTGTTCCTATATTTTTAAGTTTTTTCGGGGATCCTAAACCAAAACATATGGGGCATTTAATGAGAAAATCCTCCTTTGTTTTTGTAAGGATGATAATGAATGTAGTGACCAAGCGTCGTAAAATTGTTTATTTTTTAACCATTTTGTTGACTGGCCTAGGGATTTGGGGAGCAAGTAAAATCATTGTTACTGGAAATGTAATCAGCGATGTTTCAATTAAGGATCCTATTTCTAAGGACTTAAAATATTTAGAAAAGTGCTTTGGGGGCTCCATTCCTTTTGAAATAATAATTCAATTACCCAAGACAAAAGACGTGATGGGTAAGGAGCTTATGGAAAACATTGAACAGGTACAATTACATTTAGAAAAAGACTCTTTGTTCTCAAAAAGTATTTCTAATGTGGATTTGATCAAATTTGCTAATATGGTTTACCATAATAACGACTCTGTTTATTACACTATCCCAACATCAAAACTCGACTTGATAGATTTGAAAAAGTATTACGAAGCCTCCCGTGGCGAATTTGCAGCTATTTCTGACGGTCGACTTTCCCTCAAAGGCTTGGAAAATGAAGCGCGAAAACCACTTAGAATTAGAATTCAAATTAAAGATATTGGGTCCTATGAGATGTTAAAAAAGATTCGCGGCTTAGAAAAAGAAGTCGATTCTATCCTAAATCCAAAAGATAAACTATGGCGGAATTATTTCCATGAACTTACTAGCGGAAAGGCAAATTACTTTGATTCACTTATGGAGTTTTCCTCCATAAAAAATGCACTGATCGAAAAGTTAATTGCTATTAACCCCTCCTTGCAACCTCAATTAGAGGCAAGCGACAGCCTCCTTCTTACGCTTAAACAAGATAAAAACGTGGTTACTTCCATTGATACCATTATTAATAACCAGCGCAACAATTTTTACTTTACCGGTACTTCTGTTATTGTGGCAGAGGCCACAAAATACCTCGTGGATCATTTATGGGAAGGATTGCTTTTTACTGTTTTGCTAATAACATTATTAATAATACTTTTATTTAGATCAATCACTATTTACCTCGCCACCATAATTCCAAACCTTGTTCCTCTAATCATTACAGCTGGTATTATGGGCTACTTTGAAATCCCATTGAAACCATCTACGATAATGATTTTTGGGATAGCGTTAGGTATTACAGTAAATGACACCATCCTTTTATTGGGTAAACTAAAGCAAAAAATCAGGAATAATACAGAAATCACCCGTATTGAAGCACTTTTACTCTCCTTGGAGGAAAGCGCTTTAGCGATGGCTTATACGTCAGTCATTTTGATCTTTGGCTTTTTAATGTTTACATTCTCCAATTTTCTTGGAACACAAGCCCTTGGTCTTTTGATTTCAATAACATTGGTTATTGGGATGTTTACTAATTTAATCTTGTTGCCTTCCTTGATGTTAAGTTTTAGTCGTCGACTGAAAAACAAGGACTTGATAGAAACGAAGCTTTTTGAAGAAGAAACGGAGGATATTGAATGAATATAATTTTTCATGTCCTTTAACGATTTCCGTCCTGTCGGGTTTGTGCGTTCTGCTTTTTTGCGATTTTCTTATCTATCCCCTTTTTTAATTTGCATTTAACCTATTTCTGGCCGCATTTATCTCGTTGTCTTCTCCCAACATATATCGGACATAAATAGCGTTATGCCAAAGCTGTCGCGCATATTCGGTTTTTAAGATCATGTTCATTCTTTTTCTTTCCATGCGCAACAATCGGGAAACATCTTGTATTTGAAGGTGTTTTTCTGCATAATTTTCGAATGAAACCCATTCATTTTTTGTAAAATCATACTTAATTAAACTCATGGGAGAAGGCCACTTATTTCGATTCGTTTGGAGCATTTTAAAGACATAGGCGCTAAATGTCTGTTGGGTAAATAATAAAGACAGTACTGGGCTTGACATGGATGTATCATAAGGAACAAATACATCTGGAACGACGCCACCACCACCATAAACGGTTCTTCCTTTTTTAGTTTTATAGGCTTTTGTTTTGTCAATAGGAATCGAATCCGCATGAAGAAGTTCCCCCATTTGAAATCGGCTGCTGTGACTAATGTAACTGAAATAATCGCCATTGTACGCGCGCTGAATTGTTCTTCCAGAAGGGGTGTAGTACCTTGAAACGGTCATTCGGACGCTACTGCCATCGCTTAAAATTTGATCCTGCTGCACCAACCCTTTACCAAAGGTCCTTCTTCCTACCAAAATCCCCCTATCGTTATCTTGTATGGCCGCTGCGACGATTTCAGCCGCTGAAGCAGAATTTTCATCAATCAAGATCGACAACGCTACCCTCTCCAATAATCCGCCTGATTTCGCATATTCTGTTTTACTCTGAAAAGCCTTTCCTCTTACGGAAACAATAACATCTCCTTGAGGTAAAAACTCATCGGAGATGGCCACGGCGGCATCCATGACACCACCAGGATTACCCCGGAGGTCGAGCACTAACGATTTCATCCCTTTACTTAAAAGATATTTCGCCGCATTGCAGAATTCCGCATGCGACGGAACTGAAAATTGATTAATTTTAATAAACCCGGTTTTTTGATCAATCATAAAATAAGTATCGACCGCCTCCACCTTTATTTCTCCGCGTTTAATGTTTACAATCGTTTTTTCATTTTTTCTAATTACAGTAACGAGAACACTGGTGTTGATTTCGCCCTTAAGGGCCTCCATGATTTTATCGTTAGTAATTTCCTTACCCGTAAATTTTTTGCCACGCACCTCTATTATTTGATCCCCGCTTCGTAGTCCAGCAATATAGGCAGGTCCATTTCTCATTGCATCGATGACACAAATCGTATCATTAATGAGTTGAAATTGAATGCCTACCCCTCCAAATTTTCCGTTGATTTCGCCTTGCTCATTAATTAAATCTTCCTTGCTTATATATCTAGAATGCGGGTCTAGTTTTCGTAACATTTCGTTGATTGCATTATCAAATAACGAGTCTTTATTTACGTTATCCACATATTTTTCTTCTAAAGCACTAAGGACTTCCTCTAATTTACTTGCTCTTTTGGCGTCTATTTTGGGGTGTAAATTATACCCTAAAACCACACCAATGATTACAAGAATAGCGGCAACCAAGGGATAAATAAATTTTTGTTGTGGCGTCATACTTCCTTATACTGTATTAATTCAATCCCAGCTTGGGCTAGAAAAGTTAAACCACTTTGATCTTTGTATTCATAGATGTACACAAGCCGCTTAATGCCAGATTGTAAAATTAATTTACTGCAATCCTTACACGGGGAATGGGTTAAATAAAGTGTAGCACCTTCAATATTATTGGTAGATTTTGCCACTTTCAAAATGGCATTCGCTTCCGCATGAAGCACATACCAGAAGGTTTCACCGTTAACGTCCTCACAAGCGTTTGGAAATCCAGAAGGCACACCATTATAGCCATCAGAAATAATCATTTTATCCTTGACGATAATCGCTCCGACTTTTTTTCGAACACAATGGGAAAGGTTTGCCCAACGCTGTGCTAAATTTAAATAGGCCAAGTCGTAGCGCCTTGTTTTCTCTTCGCTCGCATTCATCAACGCCAAAAGTACCAAAAGTTTAGGATTGTAGAAATCGATACGGTCGGGTTTCTGGATCTTCTATTGAACCGTTTAAAAGGTCGTCCACAAACCTTGTCGCTAAAGGAGGCGCAGTTAAATAGCCCTTTGTTCCCAGGCCATTAAAAATATACAAGCCCTTATAATCTTGATGTCTACCAATAAAGGGTCTTCGATCCGGCGAAGTGGGACGAATGCCCGCCTCTTGTGACACCACTTCTACCCGATCTTTGCTAATAATGGAAAATTTATCTAAAAGCTCTTGGGATGCCTTTGGTGTTATTTCCAAAGACTCATCGCCCCATCCATACGTAGCCCCCAATTTAAACAAGCCGTTGCCGATAGGAAGGACGTACGCTTTACGGTGGATGGAGGTTCCCTCGTCGGCATTATCCCAACGCACAGTTAATACTTCCCCTTTGGTGGATTGGACAGGAAGTACCTTGAAAAAGGGCAACCCTTTATTTCTAAATCCCAAGGCAAAAATAACTGCCGAATAGGCTTTTCCTTTGTAACGATTGTTTACAGGATCAAATACCTCGGCGCAAAATATTTCTTTCTGTAATGTTTTCTGTTGATCAAAAAAATCGTGATTCTTTTGTACAAATTTGGCTGCGTTGATCCAAAACCCCTTGATCCTACCAGACCCAAAAGGGGATGCTTTATCATCACCTTGAGCAGGCGACAGCATAAATTTTCTATAACGGGGGTCTTGCCAACGCTCACCCCAAAGGGAGGCCTCTTCTTGGCTACTAAAGACGCGTTGTATTGCAATGTCCACACAAAAATTTGTCCGAATAATGGTTTCCAAATTCCTGTAAAAATGATAAGCCTCATCGAAAAAAGGCGTAGCGTTCCAGGTCAGCAGCGTCCTTCGGAAGGAAAAAGGATTTACAATACCGGCCGCAACCGAGGAACAAGCGTTATTCCCGTCATCCATCAAGGTATAAGCGATATTTTGCTTAGCCAATGCGTGCGCTAAGGAAATTCCCGCTATCCCTCCTCCGACAATTAGTACATGCTGCATACTTTTTATTGTGCCAAGGCAGCAGCAAAGATAGTAATCTGAAGCGATGGATATTTTTGCTTAATGACGCGTACCATGGCGTTGAGTGTTGCCCCTGTGGTAATGACATCGTCCACCAAACCGATATGGTTTATGGATGGGTGCAGGGGTTTGTTGGAAAGGGCAAATGCGTTATCCACATTTTTCTCCCTGCTTTTTTTGCGCAATTTGGTTTGGCTTTGTGTATCTTGTATTCTTTTAAGAAAGCGACCTTCCAAAGGAATATTTAGCCGCTCTTGTATGCCCTTGCAAATCCATTCGCTTTGGTTATATCCGCGTTTGAATTTTCTTTTGGAGGACAAGGGCACTGGGACAAGAAGTTGAGGAGAGGAATGAGTAGAAATCAAAGATGCGATTTGATATCCCAATTGTCGTCCAATCTTAGGGTTGGATGCGTATTTGAGTTGATGAATCAAGGTTTGAATAGGCGTGTTGATTTTGAAAATATAGGGAATATAGCAAGGATAATCTTGTAGGAATTCTAATGTTAAAGGGGCAACATATGTCTGTAAAAGTTCAGCTTCGCAAAAAGTGCAAAGGTTGTATTCATTGGGAAGCAGTTCTACTTTACAATGGGAACAGCAATCCGGGAATAATACATGAAGCAAGGATTGGGAGGAAGCGGATATAGTTCGTAAATATTTGTGATGCAACCCATTAGACATGTACACATTGTATTGTTAAAAAGGAATAAAAAATTAACGTTCTAGATGTATAATAAAAGCTGAATTTTATCATGCGGGTCACTTGTTGGAATTCCATGAAAAAATGAAGGGAGAGATTAGCATAAAAGAAACGGACTAATAACTTTTTTTGTTGTTGATAAATTCAAAAACGTAGGTAGGTAAAGAAATTGCGATGAGGGTATTACACCTGACAAAAAATTTAACATTGAAAAACGGATTTATGGAGGGAATTTTTTCGAACCTTTGTACACCTTTTGAAACGAAAATTAAGCAAATAAATTGCTTCCGCACAAAGAAAGGTTAAGATGAATTTACGGCTTAAACTTGCCTTCTTTCTAGAGGGAAAAGTCTTTGTCAATAAAAATTTAAAGATTAAGAAACGGTAAACTAAATATTAATAAAATGGAGCCCATATTAACAGAAAACAAAAATCGTTTTGTGCTATTTCCGATCGAGCACAACGACATTTGGAATTTTTATAAAAAAGCAGAGGCCAGTTTTTGGACCGCGGAAGAAATTGATCTTTCTCAAGATTTAACGGATTGGGGACAATTGAACGACGACGAAAGACACTTTATTAAGCATGTTCTGGCGTTTTTCGCTGCATCAGACGGTATCGTCAATGAAAATTTAGCGGAAAACTTCTTGTCGGAAGTACAATACACCGAGGCTAAGTTTTTTTATGGATTTCAAGTTGCTATTGAGAACATCCACTCTGAAACTTATTCTTTGTTGATCGATACGTATATCAAAGATTCTAAAGAGAAAGCCACCTTGTTCAATGCCATTGATACCCTAGATTGCGTAAAGAAAAAAGCCGAATGGGCCCTTCGTTGGATTGAGAAGGGAAGTTTTGCCGAAAGGCTTGTCGCATTCGCTGCCGTAGAAGGTATCTTCTTTTCAGGTTCTTTCTGCTCCATCTTTTGGTTAAAAAAGCGCGGCTTAATGCCGGGCTTATGCTTCTCCAATGAGCTAATTTCAAGAGATGAAGGTTTGCACTGTGATTTTGCCTGTTTGTTATACTCCAACCACCTTGTGAACAAGTTACACAAAACACAAATAGAGGAAATCATACGCGACGCGGTGGCCATAGAGAAAGAATTTATTACAGAGGCACTTCCCGTTAAATTGATTGGCATGAACAGCGATTTGATGAGCCAATATATTGAATTTGTGGCCGACCGTTTACTGGTAGAGCTTGGGAACGAGAAAATTTATAATGTTTCATGTCCGTTTGATTTTATGGAGATGATTTCCATCCAAGGAAAATCAAATTTCTTCGAAAGAAGAGTTGGAGAATATCAAAAAGCGAGCGTATTAGGTGAAAAAGAAACACAGCGTTTCAGTTTAGATGAAGAGTTTTAGTCATTAAATGTAAAAAAGAGAAAAAGATGTATGTGATTAAGCGTGACGGACGCAAGGAGGCCGTTAAATTTGATAAAATCACCGCACGTGTGGTTAAAATGTGTTATGGATTAGATCCCATTGTTTCCCCTGAAGCGGTGGCCATCAAGGTAATTGAAGGTTTGTACGACGGCGTTTTGACCACGGATTTGGATAATTTAGCCGCAGAAGTTGCAGCGGCGAAAACTACAGAACATCCTGATTACGCCCTTTTGGCTTCTCGCATTGCCGTTTCCAACTTACATAAAGAAACCAAGAAGATTTTTTCGGAGGTTATGCACGACTTATATTATTACACCGATCCAAAAACTGGTCAAAATGCTTCCTTATTGGCGGATGATGTGTACGAGGTGATTCGAAATAATAAGGAATTGCTGGATTCAAGCATCATTTACGACCGCGATTTTCGATACGATTATTTCGGGTTTAAAACCCTTACTCGGTCTTACTTATTGAAGTTGGAAGGAAGTATTGCGGAGCGTCCGCAGCATATGTTGATGCGGGTAGCTTTAGGAATTCACAAAGCGGATATCGAGTCTGCTATTAAAACCTATAATTTAATGTCGGAGGGATGGTTTACTCACGCCACTCCGACGCTTTTCAACGCAGGTACGCCTAAGCCACAAATGTCGTCGTGCTTTCTTTTGACCATGAAGGAGGATAGTATTGTTGGTATTTATGACACGCTTACCGCATGTGCACAAATTTCTCAAGCGGCTGGGGGCATCGGATTATCGATCCACAACATACGAGCTACAGGCTCTTACATTAAAGGAACAAACGGCACTTCCAACGGAATTATACCTATGTTGAGGGTCTTTAATGATACTGCCCGTTATGTAGACCAAGGTGGTGGCAAAAGAAAAGGATCTTTTGCGATTTATTTAGAACCGTGGCATGCCGATGTCTTTGATTTTCTTGACCTTAAGAAAAATCACGGGAAAGAAGAACAACGCGCAAGGGATTTGTTCTTCGCACTGTGGATTCCAGATTTATTTATGAAACGCGTGAAAGAAAACGGTACATGGACCTTAATGTGCCCTAAAGAATGTCCAGGACTTGCAGACACCCACAGCGCAGCGTTCGAAGAACTCTACACACGCTACGAGCGCGAAGGAAAAGGGAGAAAAACAATAAACGCGCAAGATTTATGGTTTAAAATTTTGGAATCGCAAATTGAAACCGGCACCCCTTACATGCTATACAAAGACGCAGCCAATGCGAAATCGAACCAACAAAATTTAGGGGTAATTAAGTCCTCTAACTTGTGTACAGAAATTATTGAATACACCGCTCCCGACGAAATTGCAGTGTGCAACTTGGCCTCTTTGGCATTACCCAAATTCATTAACGAAAGCGGTGAATTCGATCACAAGAAGTTGTACGATGTAACATATCAAGTTACGCTCAATCTCAATAAAGTTATTGATGAAAACTTTTATCCTGTAGAAGCCGCAAAGAATTCTAATTTAAGGCATCGTCCCATAGGTCTTGGCGTTCAAGGCTTGGCTGATGCCTTTATTCTATTAGGCTATCCATTCGAATCTAACGAAGCAAAAATCCTCAACAAAGAAATCTTCGAAACGATTTACTTCGCCGCCATGACAGCATCAAAAGACCTAGCCATTAAGGACGGTGCATATTCATCGTTTAAAGGGTCGCCTGTTTCGAAAGGCGTTTTCCAATTTGACCATTGGGGCGTTACACCGTCTAACCGCTGGGATTGGAAACAACTTAAGGAGGAGGTTGTACAACATGGCGTAAGAAACTCACTGCTTATGGCACCGATGCCCACCGCATCAACAGCGCAAATACTTGGAAACAACGAATGTTTTGAACCGTATACTTCGAACATTTATACAAGAAGGGTCTTGTCTGGTGAGTTTATTATCGTTAACAAGCACTTACTGAAAGACTTAGTAAAAGAAGGTTTGTGGAATCCAGAAATGCGTCAGAAAATCATGGCCGCGAATGGCTCTGTTCAAAACATTCCTGAAATTCCTGAAAAACTCAAGGAACTTTACAAAACGGCATGGGAAATTTCGCAAAAGGCCATTCTTGACCAAGCAGCTGACCGTGGCGCCTACATTTGCCAAAGCCAGTCGCTGAATATTTTCATGGAAAACGCCAATTTTGGTAAACTCACATCCATGCATTTTTACGGATGGGAGAAAGGCCTCAAGACAGGAATGTATTACTTAAGAACCAAAGCCGCAACCGATGCCATTAAATTCACCATTGACAAGCGGGTCGTGGAGGAGCAGATCGCGCAAACGGATGAGGAAAAGCAAGCTGCCGTAGCCTGCTCGTTAGAAAATCTAGATGGTTGCGAAATGTGTTCCGGGTAGGTAGTTCCCGATTTTAATCCTTTAAACAATGTCTTCAATCTTGCCGATTCGTTCGGCCTTAATCTCCGTATACGACAAGGAGGGTTTGGATGTGCTTGTGCAAGCTTTGCATACCTTTGGCGTTTCCATTCATTCTACAGGGGGCACCTTAAGATATATTAAGTCGCTTGGTGTTCCCGTAACCCCTGTAGAAAACACCACCTTGTTCCCAGAAATATTAGACGGGCGTGTGAAAACACTGCATCCAAAAATATTTGGAGGCATTCTTTATCGGCGCGACAACGAACGAGACCAGCATACTTTGAGTGAATTTCAAATTCCTTCCTTCGATTTGGTCATCGTTGACCTTTATCCATTCGAAGAAACAGTTCGGTCCACAGAAAATGAAGCGGAGATCATTGAAAAAATTGATGTAGGTGGTGTTTCTTTGTTGCGGGCCGCTGCAAAAAATTACGCTTATGTGACCGTATTATCAGATCGAATACAATACCAAAACTTTATACAATCGTTGAACACGCACCAAGGCGCTACCACGAAGGAGGACAGAAAGCTATGGGCAGCGAAGGCCTTTTCTAAAACGCAACAATACGATGCGGAGATTGCGCAATATTTCAGCAGTGTATTCACAAAAAAGACGACCCTTCGCTATGGAGAAAACCCACATCAATCTGCTTATTTCGAAGGGAATCTTGAGGGGATATTTAACCAAATGAGCGGGAAAGACCTATCCTACAACAACCTGCTTGATCTTGATGCGGCTTGCCGTTTGATGTCGGATTTTTCAACGAAAAAAGCGGCTTTTGCCATTCTAAAACACAATAACGCTTGTGGTGCCGCTATTTCCGATACGCTTGAAAAGGCATATAAATTAGCCTTGGAAAGCGATCCCTTGAGTGCCTATGGTGGGGTGTTGATCGCCAATCAACCTGTTGAGTTGGATTGTGCCAGTTTGGTGCATTCTTTATTTTTTGAAATCCTTGTTGCGCCTTCTTTTGCGCCTGAAGCGCTTGCACTGCTCCAAGAAAAGCCGAACAGAATATTGCTACAAATGAAACCATTCGCTTGGCCCACTAAAAGCGAAAGGTCGCTTTTAAATGGTCGAGTGGTACAAGACACAGATATTTCATTATGTCCCCCTAGCAAATGGGTCCTTGCTACGCAAGGCGGAATCAACCAAGATTTGTTGGAAGATTTAACCTTGGCGAATATTCTTGTGAAGCATACCAAGTCCAACGCCATTGCAATTGTAAAAAATAACCGCCTCATTGCTTGTGGAACGGGTCAAACATCGCGTGTGGATGCTTTAAAACAGGCAATAGAAAAAGCCGATCGCTTCGGTCTACCGCTAAAAGGAGCAGTAATGGCGAGCGACGCATTCTTTCCTTTCCCTGACTGTGTGGAAATCGCCGCAGAAATTGGTATTGCCGCGATTATTCAACCCGGGGGGTCGGTAAAAGATCATTTATCCATTGAAGCTTGCGATCGCGCAGGAATTGCAATGGTATTTACAGGGATGCGTCATTTTAAGCATTAATTTTTCTTTTCAAACTTTTTACCTAACTTCGAACTTTAATTTTACGCCACCATAATTCATGGGATTATTTAGTTTTTTAACGCAAGAAATTGCTATCGATTTAGGTACAGCCAACACCCTTATTATCTGGAATGACAAAGTTGTTGTTGACGAACCGTCCATAGTGGCCAAGGATATTCAGACAGGGAAAATTGTTGCCATTGGTAGAAAGGCGCAACAGATGCATGGAAAGACGCATAAGTTGATCGAAACCATTCGCCCATTGAAGGATGGCGTTATTGCCGATTTTAATAGTGCCGAGCAAATGATTCGTGGGATGATTAAAATGATTAATTCGGGAAACACTTTCTTCAAACCGACACTAAGAATGGTCATATGTATACCATCGGGTATAACCGAAGTTGAAAAAAGAGCTGTTCGTGACTCTGCGGAACATGCTGGTGCCAAAGAAGTGTATTTAATACATGAACCCATGGCGGCGGCCATTGGAATTGGAATTGATGTGCAAGAACCAACAGGGAACATGATTATTGATATTGGTGGCGGAACTTCGGAAATTGCGGTGATTGCATTGGGTGGCATTGTTTCGGACAAATCAATTCGGATCGCTGGAGATGATTTTACCAGCGACATTGAAGAGTATATGCGCCGACAACATAATATTCTCATCGGTGAACGCACTGCAGAGGAAATTAAAATTGAAGTGGGAGCGGCTATTCCAATATTGGAAGACCCTCCCCCCCCCTATGCAGTTCGTGGAAGGGATCTGCTCTCGGGTATTCCAAAAGAAATACTCATTACGCATGATGAAGTAGCCGCCGCGCTAGATAAAACAATTGCTAAAATTGAAGAAGCGATACTCAGTGCATTGGCTTCCACTCCACCTGAGTTGAGTGCAGATATCTACAAAACAGGTATTTATTTAGCTGGTGGAGGGTCAATGTTGCGAGGTTTAAACCTACGTATTCAAGAAAAAACGAAGCTTCCTGTGCATGTGGCTGACAATCCCCTTCGTGCAGTGGCACTAGGAACAAGTATTGCGCTTAAAAACATTGGGCGTTATCAATTTCTTATTAAGGATTGATATTTAAAATGTCCTGTTAATCCTTTATTTTTGCTTTATGCAAAACTTGATATTATTTTTTCAACGTTTTCGTTTTTTTATTGCCTTTATTTTTATTCAGATTACCTGTTTTTATCTTTATTTTCAATTTGTGAATTACCCTAAAAGTGTGTTGTTTGGTACCACTTCAACATTAAATGGGCGACTCTTATCTTGGGAAAAACAATTTATAGACTATTTCAATCTTGCTAAAAGAAACAAGGAATTAATGGAAGAAAACAGCCAATTAAGAGGTGCTATTTTCGATAACTATTATCAAATTCAACGACCAGTTTTTACAGTAAATGATACCACCTATAAACAATTGTACAGGTATATTCCTGCATTGGTTATCAACGCAACGACAAATAAAAAGAACAACTACTTTACCATCAATGTGGGGGAAAAACAGAATATAAAAAAGGACATGGGGGTAATCTCGAACAAGGGGGTTGTTGGCGTTGTCTTTGCTGTTGGGGAGGAATATAGTCTAGTGAGGTCCGTACTTACATCTGATATTAATCTTCTTGTGAAGGTGGGTAAAGATGAAAATGACGGAGTACTGAAATGGAACGGGGAAAATCCTACCATAGGAACAGTTACAAACATATCCACTGAAATCCCGATAAAGCCGGGAAGTGAAGTGAGGACAGCTGGTATTACCGGTTTATTTCCAAGAGGCATTTTAATTGGAAAAGTTAAAGAAACGCGACAAATGGAAAATCAGCCCTTATGGGATATTGACGTGTTATTTGCTGAAAATTTTCGAACCTTAGCTTCTGTTTATGTTATCAATGACCTGAGCGCTAAGGAAATAATTAAAATAGAGAGGAATATTCCTAAAGAAAAAACTGAGTAACGCGATGCTGTTTTTTTTACGTTATGTCTTGTTGCTGTTTAGTATGCTTTTTCTCCAAATTTTTGTTTTGAAGCACATCGAAATTGCTAATGGTTCTCAATTTTTTATTCTTCCGCTGTTCCTCATGATTCTGCCTTTCCAAATCAATGTGTTTGTACTTATGCTTGTGGGCTTTGGAACAGGGATAATCGTGGATAGTTTTTCGAACACAATAGGCTTAAACGCTTCCTCATTAGTGCTTGTTGCATATTTAAGGCCAATAATATTTAATTATTTTCCGCCAAGGGAAGGTTATGATCCTTTGAAACTTCCTACGATTCCCCACATGGGGTGGTGGTGGTTTAGCAAAACGTATATGATATTGCTTTTATTACATTGCCTTTGGTTCTTTGCCATGGAAATATTTAGGTTTAGCGATGGGGTCCTTATCATGAGAAATACTTTGTATAGTTTATTACCTAGTTTTTTTGCAGCCCTTGTCATAAATCTATTTTCTAAACGTCCAAAAGCGTAATGAACCTGGAAAACCGAAAATATCTAATCATAGGTTTAGTAGTAACAACGGCAATAATATTTGGTGTTCGGTTAATAAAAATGCAACTTTTCGAAGATTTCTGGATACAACGCACTACTGAATTTTCAGAGAAAAGAAGAACGGTTATTCCTCCAAGGGGTATTCTCTTCGATCGCAATATGAAAAAAATCGTTATCAATACAATCTCTTACAACTTAATGTTCCAAGAAAGCAAACTCATTGATTTTGACACGACTGCCTTTGCAAAACTTATTGGTTGGGAGGTTGCTGAGGTTGCTTTACGGATGCATGAAATAAAGAAAAAAGAGGGCGTATATCGTAATCCTTCAACGGGTAAATTAGAATCCAACTTTAGAAAAAATCGTGCTTATCCCTTTATGAAGGATTTAACATATGAGGAAATAGTTAAAATAATCCCGTTTTTGTACCAATTTAATGGCGCTTTTTATGAAGAGCCCGTAGGTTCAAGGTCTTACCCTTTCCCTTTTGCAGCAAATATACTTGGCTATATGAGCGAGGTAACCACAGATGAAATTCATAAAGATAATTTTTACAGCGCTGGAATGAATATTGGTCGTTCAGGAATAGAACGGTCCTATGAAAAGACGCTACGTGGAAAAAAAGGTGTTCGATACTTGCTTCCTGACGCAAAAACACATGAATTTAAACCTTATGCAAATAAAAAATATGATTCATTAGCCAAACCCTCTCCCAACTTAATACTGGGAATAGATATAGAGTTACAAGCTTTCGGAGAAAATTTATTAAAAAATAAAAAAGGTTGCATTGTAGCTATAGAACCAAGCACAGGGGAAATCCTTGCGATGATCTCCTCTCCAAGTTATGATCCTAATTTATTAGCCGGCCGAAAAAATATACAAAAAAACTATCCTTCCCTCATCCAAAATACGAATCTGCCCCTATTTGCCCGACCCCTGCAAGCAGAGTATCCACCAGGCTCTATATTCAAACTTCTTCAGGCATTGGTTTGTTTGCAAGAAGGAAAAATAACAGCCAACACGTCGTTTTCTTGCAATAAATCTGTTGTCGGCTGTCACAATCATGGCGCTACAAATTCTGTTGTCAAGGCAATTCAGTATTCATGTAATCCCTATTTTTATGCTGCGCTAAGAAAAGTAATTCAGCCGAATACAGGTAAATCGAAAGAAGAAGATGCCCGTCAAGGTTTGAACAAATGGAACAAGTATATGACCGCCTTTGGACTTGGAAAAAGCCTTGGTGTAGATATCGATCTTTCCGCTCAACGCGGCGGACTAATACCAAACTCAGATTACTACGACCGCGTTCTTGGAAAAAACAAATGGACTTTTTCTGAAATTAGTTCCATCGCAATTGGCCAAGGAGAAATAAAATTAACCCCTCTTCAAATGGCCAATATTGCGGCGATCATTGCCAACCGTGGGTGGTTTATTACACCACATTTTGTTAAATCTATTGGAAATCTCGGTCCAAAGGAAGAGTATAAAATAAAAAACGTAGTTCCAATTGATAAAAAGTATTTTGAAGTGGTAATAGAGGGCATGCGTAAAGTTGTCAATGAACCGGGGGGTACTGGCGACAAAGCAAAACACAAAGATTTTATTGTTTGCGGAAAAACAGGTACTGTACAAAACGGAAAAAACAAAAAAGATCACTCCGTTTTTATTGCTTTTGCGCCCATGAATAACCCTAAAATTGCTTTGGCCGTGTTTGTTGAAAACGCTGGTTTTGGAGGGGATTTTGCTGCTCCTCTTGCAAAATCAATGTTTGTTAAATATCTTTTGAAAGAAGACCCTTCCTCCTTACAAGAGGAAATGAAAAACATCTTAGAATCCGATTAAGTGTAGTAATGAGAAAAAGAGATAAAATTGTAAGCAATATCGATATTCCATTATTCACCGCTGTGATCTTGCTTATGATGATTGGAATAATAACGCTATACTCCGTTACCCACACACCCATTAGTGCTAACCTTCTCGATTTTAATACAAAACATGGAAAGCAATTGCTTTGGATTCTTGCTTCCTTAATACTTGGAGGATTATTGTTGATTATTGATGCTAATGTTTATAAAAAATTTGCCGAATACATTTATGTTATTACCATTTTACTTTTGATACTTGTGTTATTTACTCCGCCAATTCACGGTGCTAAATCATGGCTTGGAATTGGAGGTCTTGGTATTCAACCTGCTGAATTTGCTAAAATATCTACTGCGCTTTTGCTTGCAAAAAGTATTGAACAAATAAATCCTAAACTACAAAGCACAAAATCTATTTTTCAATTTTTAGCGGTGCTAATTATTCCCATTATTTTGGTAGGTCTTCAGCCCGATGCAGGTACTTTGTTAGTATTTAGTTCTTACTTTTTTGTGATTTATCGCGAAGGCATTTCATTTGATCCGATTATTATTTTAATAGTGAATAGATTTCGTGCTGTACGGATTCAATCCACTTGGCTAGGAAATCATTTTATTCCTTTCTTTTTTGTCATCATTGTGCTCGGTTTATTAAGCCTTTATCTCTCTGCCAATACATTCCATTTTTTTGGTTTCAGTTTTTCTGGGATTTCCCTTCTTTACTTTATTATTACCCTCTTCGCCATCTTCATCATGGTCATTTTGCTTTTATGGGGGTATGCTCGTTATCGGAAAAACAACCTATTAATTCTGCTTGGCGCTTATGTATTCTGCATTTTGGTGATTAGTGGAATTACCTTTGCTTTCAATCACCTTGCCGCACCGCACCAGAAAAACCGTATTGAACTTGTATTAGGCTTAAAACAAGACCCCGATGGAACCGATTATAATCGAACGCGCGCAATGACCGCAGTAGGCTCAGGGGGATTATATGGAAAAGGATATTTACAGTCTACTATTTCTAATGTTAAGTCCAATCATGTGCCAGAAAGCGAAACCGATTTTATTTTTAGTCCTTTTGCGGAAGAACGAGGTTTAATTGGAACTATTTTTTTATTATCCCTTTATCTTTTTATCATCCTTCGGATTTTTTATATTGCAGAACGGCAGAGGTCTGCTTTTTTTCGAATTTACGCATACTGTGTGGGTATGATTTTTTTCTATCATATTGGAATTAATATTGGGATGAATATCGGGTTGGCTCCGGTGATAGGAATTCCCCTTCCTTTTATGAGTTATGGAGGCTCTGCCATTTTATCTTTCACGATAATGATTTTTATTCTCCTTAAACTAGATAGCCAACGCAAGGATGTTCTTAGATAAATTGTATTTTTGAAACAACACTTAAAACATGCTAAACAATAGATTTAAAAACCGCTTTACCTTGTTTTTTTGGCTCTTTTCTCTTATGCCGTTTATGTTTGTGCTTGGCTTGCTTTTATCCCAATCGGAGGACAGCCTACCCCCTCTTTCCATGTTAGATAATCCCCCAGAACTTCAAGCCTCCTTAATTTTTAGCGAAGAAGGTGATACATTAGGTCGATATTGGCAAGTTAACAGAACGAGTGCGGAATTTAAAGATATTTCCCCTTTTGTTTTTGATGCGCTAATTTCCACAGAAGATGAGCGATTCAAGGAACATTCTGGTGTGGATTTCAGGTCTATTGCCCGCTCCTTTAGCTCCCTTGGCCGAGCAGGAGGCGCCTCAACCATTACTCAGCAGCTCGCTAAATTGCTCTTCACCCTTCAGCAACGTCAACGAGAAGATATAGCAAAAGCAAATGGGGAAACAACGTTGTCCCAACAGCATGGGTTTGCTGGAAAAATCATGCGTCTCAACGAAAAAGCAAGAGAAAACATAATTGCAACTCGCCTAGAATCAAGGTATACAAAAGAAGAAATAATAACCATGTATTTAAATCAATTTGATTTTTTGTACAATGCCGTTGGAATAGAAAATGCCGCAAAAGTTTACTTTAATAAAAAACCAAAGTTCCTCAATAAGGAGGAAGCAGCCATGTTGGTAGGGATGTGCAAAAATCCAGCGCTCTTTAATCCCTATTCGTATAAAATTAAAGACTACCGTGTTCTTATTGCTCAGCGACGAAAAATAAACCCGGTCTCGGTAAGCCAGGTTGATATTCTAAATGGGCGTGCTAAAGATTCTTTACGTGCTGTAAATCGGCGTAATCAAGTGCTTTTTCAATGGCTAAGAAATAGTGAAAATGGTAATGCTTCCTTGTCCTTTAAACTCACAAGACAAGAATATAACAAATTAATTACCTTACCCTTGAATGTTAGCTTTCAAACCGTTGATCACAAAGAAGGCATAGCTCCCTATTTCAGAGAAGTTATACGCCAAGAAGTAACGGAAATTTTATTGAAGAAAAATACCGACGGCAAATTAAAATACCTACGTGAAGATGGACAACCCTATGACATTTACAGGGATGGTTTGAAAATTTATACAACACTAAATTCTCGTTTGCAGAAATACGCAGAAGCGGGTGTCGAAAAACATATCAAGGAATCGTTGCAACCCGCATTTAATAAAAATAACAAAGAACTTAGAAACTATCCTTTTTCGAATCAAGTTTCGAAAGATGCTATAAATTCAATCATGATCTCTGCCAGGAAAAATTCAGAAAGATATAAAGCCTTACTCAAGGTTGGCAAGAGTGAAAAAGAAATACTTTCATCCTTTGACGTACCTGTTCAAATGCGTGTGTTTTCCTGGCGTGGAGAAAAGGATACTACAATGACCCCCAATGATTCCATCCGATACTATAAAGCTTTTTTACATGCAGGTTTAATTAGTATCGAACCCCAAACAGGATTTGTTCGAGCATGGGTTGGCGGCGTTAATTTTAAACATTTTTCATACGACCATGTTCGTCAGGGTACAAGGCAAGTAGGATCGACCATAAAGCCATTTGTATATGCCGCTGCGTTATCCATGAACGTTGTAGATCCCTGTACATCTTTTTCTCCTGGAGAGTATTGTGTAGATTTAGTTGATCCAAATAATCGAATTGTAGGCAAATATTGTCCAGAAGGAAGTGTTGCAAGGAATGTAAAAATGGGTATTGCATTGTCATCGAATCCTACTACCGTGGCCGTCATGGCAAGAATGGGAAAATTCAACCCCTCTAACAAATCCGGAGGACCCTTTCAAATAGAAAAGTTATTGCGAAAAGTTGAGATAAACTTGAAACCAAATGATGTAGTGCCTTCTATGTGTTTAGGTAGTATGGACCTTTCGCTTTTTAAATTAGTTTCAGCGCAGTGTATTTTTGCAAATAATGGTATTTACAATAGACCAACGACCATTGAAAGAATTGAGGACAGAAATGGAAATATTATTTACGAGGCAACACCTTACACCGATGAGGCAATAAACGCAACAGTGGCTTATGAAATTCTAAAAATGATGACGGGTGTAATTACCCAAGGAACCGGTGCTAGCTTGCGCAGTGGAAAATATGGGCCAATTCCTGAAACCGCAGGCAAAACTGGGACAACTCAAAATAATTCAGACGGATGGTTTATTGGTATTACCCCTGAATTGGTAACCGGTGTTTGGGTTGGTGCTGAAGATCGTGCTGTTCGATTTACTTCTATGAATTGGGGACAAGGGGCCAAAATGGCTTTACCTATATATGGTTATTATATGCAACAAGCTTACCGGGATGAGGTTCTTTCCATTTCTACTCGCAATTTTTCGCCTCCTCCTAATTATGATCCGAAGGCTTATGACTGTTCTTCCAAAGTGAATCCTGACAATGCCGATGAAACAGACGTACCTTTTGAAACATATTAGCCATGAATAAGACAAGGAAAGACGCTGGTGATGCTTTAATCGGAATTGAACATGGCATGACCCTCATGCTCGGTGGATTTGGCCTCTGTGGAATCCCAGAAAACGCCATCAAGGAGTTGGTTAGATTGGGCGTTAAAGATTTAACGTGTATCTCCAACAATGCTGGCGTTGATGATTATGGTTTGGGCCTTTTGCTTCAACACAAGCAAATAAAGAAAATGATTAGCTCTTACGTTGGCGAAAACGAAGCATTCGAACGGCAAATGTTATCCGGTGAATTGGAAGTAGATTTAATCCCACAGGGTTCCTTGGCCGAACGTTGCAGAGCGGGTGGCGCCGGAATTCCTGCTTTTTTCACGCCGGCAGGATTTGGTACCGAAGTAGCAGAAGGCAAGGAGGTGCGCATGTTTGATGGAAAACCCCATATTCTAGAACGGGCGCTTTCGGCAGATTTTGCAATCGTTAAAGCGTGGAAAGGAGACACCGAAGGAAATTTGGTATACAGAGCCACCGCTATGAATTTCAACCCGCTGATGGCTATGGCAGGAAAAATTACTGTAGCGGAAGTAGAAGAATTGGTGCCAGCTGGCACCTTAGACCCTAATTTCATCCATACCCCCGGTATTTTTATTCAACGCATTTTTCAAGGAGCCCTTTTTGAAAAACGTATTGAACAACGCACCACAAGAACAAAATAAATTATGGCTTTAGATAAAATTGGTATTGCCAAGCGCATCGCTCAAGAATTACATGACGGATGGTATGTAAATTTGGGTATTGGAATCCCTACGCTAGTGGCTAATTATGTTCCAGAAGGGTTACACGTGGAGTTTCAATCCGAAAATGGCGTTCTAGGCATGGGTCCCTTTCCTTACGAAGGGGAAGAAGATGCCGACTTAATCAATGCGGGAAAACAAACCATCACCGTTAAACCTGGTGCCGCTTTTTTTGATTCTGCCACCTCATTTGCCATGATTAGAGGAAGGCATGTGCAACTTACGGTGCTTGGTGCAATGGAAGTTTCTGAAAATGGAGACATCGCCAACTGGAAAATTCCTGGAAAAATGGTAAAAGGTATGGGGGGGGCTATGGATTTGGTGGCTTCCGCCGATAATATTATTGTAGCGATGATGCATAGCAATAAAGCGGGAGAATCGAAATTACTCACCCAATGTACCTTGCCCCTAACCGGAGTAGCTTGTGTAAAAAAAATAGTTACCGAATTGGCCGTTTTGGAAATAAAAAACAATGCCTTCCACTTGCTCGAAAGAGCGCCAGGAATTTCTGTAGAAGAAATCATTTCCAAAACGGAAGGAACATTAATCGTTCCCGATACGGTTCCTGAAATGAGTTTCTAATTTTGCCAGTGTATTACAACCCATTCCTTTTTGTTATTTTCTTTTTTTATTCATCAGCATGCCTTGGCCAAAATTCAGTCTTCAACTTTAATTTTCATCATAAAAATACCGCCGAATTCCTCGATTTTGGGTTGAATTCGTACCCAACACCTCAGCCCAAAAAAGGCATCTTTAGATTTGACTCCCTTTACCTCCTTTACTATAAAGACACTTCCAACGCTTTTATTTCTGCCAGCCCTCTGCTTCATGTGTCTTTAGGACGTGGCCGCTCTTCTCAAGAAAAACTTAGACAAAATTCAAGAGGAATATTGGTGCAAGGAGGTTTTCGCCACTTCACTTGTTTTTTGATATTGATGGAAAACCAAGCTTTTTTCCCTCAGTACCAAAACCATTTTATCCAATCACATGGTGAATTTTATCCTAGTGCTAATTCCTACAATCAACAAAACGGCATGATCCCGGGAGCAGCAAGGACCAAACCCTTTAAAACCATGGGTTTTGATTATGCCTATTCCTATGGTGGTTTGACATGGAAAATCTCTGAACACGTTAAGGTGTTTGGAGGAAATCCGAGTGTGCGTTTGGGCGACGGCCCCCGTTCTTTGTGTTGGTCTTCCCACAATCAAGCGACGCAATTGGGGCTTGCTTTAAATTTCACAGAAAACTTGCAATACACTATATCAAAAGCAAAGCTTTTCGACCTCATCCGAAAGCCCGCTTACGCCAATGTCGAGAGCCCATATTTTAAAAAAGCACTTGCCATGAACGCGCTCTTGTTCACGAAAAAAGCATTTCGGCTGGGATTGCTTTATCAAACAGTTTGGGGCGGTGGGGATAGTATAAAAGAAAAGAAGCTCAACCCGTGGTTTTGGTCGCCACTTCCTGGACCCGATTTGTTTGTAAAAAAAGAAACGTCGCTGCCGCAATGGGGTTTATTGGCAAAATTCAACCTCCGCCACAACGTGCAACTTTATAGTGAAGCTTTTTGTCGAGGTACGAACAGAAATGCCATGAGCTATCAAATCGGTGTAATTTATCAATCCCAACCAAAAAATCCTGTTCGTATAAATGTTGATGTCTCTTTTCAATCTGTAGGATTGACCTTTTATGGTGAAAATTACCAAAATAGTTTTTCACATAACAACTTGCCCTTGGGTTCGCTAACGGGTAATGGCACCAAGGACCTACTGTTACTGGCGAAATTTGTGTACAAAAAGCTTTATCTTGATGTGCTATTTCAATATTATCAATTTCAAGGAGGAAAATCGATTCTTTTTAGGGATGCATATATTCCTGAAAAGAAAGTGGTTCACGGCATAGGAGAACTTGGTTTTTTACTCAACCCTATCTCGCAATTGGTGATCTTTTCTTCCCTTGACGCACGAGTAACGAGTTCCAATTCCCTAAAAACGTATTTTACTCTAGGCATAAAAACAGCCCTTTTCCAAAATTATAATGTGTATTAGATTCCGTCTACTTATATGTTTTTTTGGGTGTTTTGGTTTTCTCCAAGGACAAAAATTGGGGTATATTAACCATAGTTTTGTCTTCGATAGCACCGGGGGAAACGTTGACTTTCCTATTTATCCCAAATTATTAGATAAAAAAGATTTTATCACAAAGCATCAAATAACGCCTTTAGTTGATCTTGGAATACAAACGGAAAAAACCTTACAAGGTAAGGCACGATGCGGAGGAATGTTTGAACTCAACCATCGCCTCTTCTTTATGCGACTTGGCGCTTTCGTTGGTGGCTATACGCCCGAGCACAAGTTCAATGCAAATGGCCTAGATGTCAAATCGAAGATCTTGATACAAATTGACCCCGTTTTCCGTTGCGGTATAACTCCTTCGCGATATTTTAGCGCACAAATAGGTATAGATCGCAATTTTTATGGGGACGGTTTTCGCTCCCTTTTCCTTTCCGACAATGGCAGACCCTACCCGTTTGCTTCTGCCAATTTTAAACTTGGTCCTATTTGCTATCAAACCATGCTCTCCTTCCTCTTCAATAATACAAAGCAGAAAAAGTACAATATAAGCCATTACTTCCTTTGGAATTTTCGGAAAAAACTGCAATTTCAATTTTTTGAAAGTGTGATTTTTAACAGCGGTGATACGATAAGTCAACGCTCGTTTGAGCCATCTTATTTGAACCCTTTTGTCATACTTCGTCCTCAAGAATATGCGCTAGGATCTGGGGATAATGTGCTTTTGGGGGTTGGTACAAGCTGGAAAATAATACCATACGGTAAATTATATACCCAGTTCATGGTCGATGATTTTTTATTGAGCGCATTGCTCTACAAAAAGCAATATTGGGGAAATAAATTTGCTTTTCAAATGGGTTGGAAACAAACTATTAATCGCCCAATATGGCGTTATTTTTTGCGCTGTGAAGCAAACCTTGTGCGGCCTTATACCTATTCCCATATTGGTGATGCTTTAAGCTATACGCATGGTGGTCAAGTATTAAGCCATCCTTTAGGCGCGAATTTTTGGGAGGGGGTCGTGCGTGGCGATGCGGTTAAACACCAATGGGATTTGACAGCAGAAGTTTTGTTCGGACAACAAGGGCTCGACACCTCAACCATAAATTATGGCAACAATATCTTTATTTCCTATACGAACCGACCCACCGATTTTGGCGTACAACTCCTCCAAGGATTGAAGACTTCGTTTTTGAAGTCACGAATTATTGTGTCATATCGCATGAAAAAATACACAAACCTCCACGTTTTTGCCGAATTATTTACCCTGTACTCAACGAATACCCTTCGATCCTCCTTTTCAATTACACCCATCCTAGGAATAAAAAGTTGCATTTGGAACGACTACAGATATTAAAAAAGCCCGGTTTCCCGGGCTTCTCTGTCCATAAAATCACAGTCCGATAATCTGCCTTAGCTCTACTTCAGTTGCACTTCGTTGCTTTCCTTTGTTGTCCAAGAACGTCCTGTTCACCAAGCGGCCATGTATCGCCACTTTTTTTCCTACTTCTGCATTGTTCTCAATAAAAGAAGCCATATTTCCCCAGGCAAAAACGCGATGCCAATCCAATCGGGAACTATATTTTCCGTCGTTTCTTCTGTAAATCTTAGGTGTTGTTACCAAAAACCTAGCGACTTTATTTCCATCCTCAAAGTTGATCACCGAGGGACAGCGGGAAATACTTCCCACCAGCGTTACATAATTATTCATCACTTTATCTATATAGAGGGGGTCACGAGCAGGATCCTTTATGCATTGCTCCTTCTCCCGCGTTTGTTTATATGATTACCAAATCATTCACTTCGATTTCGGTAATTTTAATAGGCCTCCCGTTCCATCGAATGTAGCGGTTAACTAACCTACCCTCTAATGCAACCGGTAGGTTGGCTTGCCCAAATTGTCGAATTACTTGCTGCCACTTTCCCCAAGCATACACATCGTGTTTTTGCCGGATTTCCTTCTGCTTGCCGGAAGCGTCAAGAACGACGGAACTTGTAATTACCTTAAAACGAGAACAACTTATACCACCACGAATTTCACTTGAAACAGGAAGACTTTCCATGGTGCCAATTAACGAGACATAATTCATTGTTTCGCTTCAACAGATACTTTATTTATGAGAACAAAATCATTGGCTTCAATTATTGTGGTATACTTCTTCTCCCCCTTTCCATTCTCATAGGATTGATACGAAATTTTTCCTTCCAAAAGAATTTCTTGCCCCTTATCTATTTTTTCAATACGATCTGCCAATTTGCCCCAGCTATTGATGTTGTGCCATTGCACCTCTTCTTGCCATTCGCCATTTTTATCTTTATACCTTTCATTTGTGGCCAAGGAAAACCGGGCAAGCTTTCTTCCCGTTTCGAATGTCATGATTTCAGGTGCCGCACCTAATCGTCCCATCAAGTTTACTTTGTTTTTTAGATTGTTCATTGTGTTTTATTTATTCGTTAAACATTATTTGCCGAGGTTACCCTCATTTTCTTTGCAAAGATTTCCCCCTTAACGTTATTCATTTGGTTTTTATTCGTTTTTGTTCGATTGTTATTCGTTTAATGTCGGATAATCACCTCCTTTCCCCATTATTTCATAGAGAAAAATGCCTTATTTTTACTAAAATTTACGCAATGCAAGAAAATATTATTTTAGAACGTGACGGTTATTTAGGTTGGATCATCATTAATCGACCTTCCCAATTAAATGCATTAAATCGATCAACCATTGCCGAATTAAACGCTGCGCTAGAAGCGCTCAATAACGACCCTGGTGTGGGCGTTATCGTAATCACAGGAGGTGGTGAAAAAGCCTTTGTTGCGGGCGCGGATATTAAAGAATTCGCTGATTTCAATGTCGCTCAAGGGGGAGAACTTGCCGCTTCTGGCCAAGCATTGTTATTCAATTTCATTGAGCAAATGAGGAAGCCGGTTATCGCAGCCATCAATGGTTTTGCATTAGGTGGGGGCCTTGAGTTAGCCCTGGCTTGCCATATTAGAATCGCTTCATCCAATGCAAGAATGGGCCTCCCGGAAGTTTCTTTAGGCGTAATTCCCGGTTATGGTGGAACCCAGCGTTTACCGCAACTCATTGGAAGAGGCCGTGCCAATCAACTTATTTTCACAGGAGAAATGATTACTGCGGATACCGCTTTACAATGGGGATTAGTCAACCAGGTGGTTGCTTTCGACGAATTAAAAAACACAACGGTCGCATTGGCAAACAAAATTTTAAAAAACTCACCCCTTGCCTTGGAAAAAGCCATACGGGCAGTAAATGCAGGTTTTGATTCCGCCCTTGATGGCTATGAAACCGAAATTTCCTCTTTTGCCTCTTGTTTTGGAACAACTGAATTCATCCACGGTACACAAGCTTTTCTTGGTAAAGAAAAAGCAAACTTTAGAGGATAATGACCTCTCCTATTTCTAAATTATTCGGTCAAACGGCACTCTATGGACTTCCTAGCATTCTTGGAAGACTATTGAATTATTTGCTCGTTCCTCTTTACACGGCTGTCTTTGCCAAACCGGCTGATTACGGTGTGCTTTCGGATTTGTACGCGTATGTTGCCTTCTTGATGGTCCTGCTTCCTTTGGGAATGGAAACCGCTTATTTTCGGTTTATTCAAGAGGATAAAAGGCCTGACCACGTGTTCAATAATGCTTTCATTCCTGTGGTAATCATCAACAGTTTTGTGTTCCTTGCGCTATATTTTTCGAATCCATGGCTAGCTAAATGGATGCTTTACAAAGAGCATACTGAGTATGTAATCATGATAGGAAGCATTGTTTGCATTGATGCGGTTTCGGCCCTTCCAATGGCCCGCCTGAGAGCTGAAAACAAAGCAAAAAGGTTCGTCACCATTCAAATGGGCTCTATTTTAGTTAATATATTTCTAAACCTTATTTTCCTTCTCGTATTCTTTGATCCCACAAGACCTGAGGAAGGAATATTGTTTGTATTAATTGCTAACTTAATGGCTTCTTTACTCAAGGTTGTTTTAGTATACGACCTAATTTCTAAGGTTCGATTAAATCCAGATTGGGGGCTGATAAAAAAAATGCTCCTTTATTCTTCACCTTTGATAATTGCTGGATTTGCAGGAATTATTAATGAAACATTGGATCGCGTATTATTAAAACAAATCTTGTACAATCCTGATATCCCCAACTCGCTTGATCAAGCCACTGCTCAAGTCGGAATCTACAGCGCTTGCTATAAATTGGCCATGCTAGTAACGATCCTTTTGCAAGCATATCGCTATGCGGCAGAGCCCTTCTTTTTTTCCCAAATGAACAACCAAAATCGGAATGTCGTATTTGCTAGAGTAATGAACCTATTCATTGCAACCGTTTGTCTTGCTTTTCTAATTGTGTCGCTCAATATCAGTTTATTTAAATTCTTTATACGCAAAGAAACTTACTATGTGGGACTAAAAGTGGTCCCCATACTGCTTTTCGCTAATGTTTGTTTAGGTATCTATTACAATCAAAGTGTTTGGTATAAACTCTCGAACAAAACGAAATACGGCGCTTATATTTCGCTGATTGGGGCAAGTATCACCATTATAGTCAACCTGCTTTTCATCCCCATGTACGGCTATATGGCCTGCGCTTGGGCCACCTTATTAGCTTATCTTACACAAATGACCTTGTCCTATTACTGGGGACAAAAATATCATCCCATCCCATATAACTCCAGAAAGTTTTTCCTATATATTGGCAGCGCCCTTGCCATTTATTTCGTGTATACCTTGCTGCGCCTTGGGATGAATTCATCCATTGTAGAAGTAAATACTACCTTATTGGTTTTAGGTAATTTGTTGGTCCTCGGCTACTTATCTTTAGTATATTATTTTGAATACCGGCAATTTAAACCGCAGAAAGGCCAAACTTAAACTTTATTTTTTCTACAGCTCCCTTGTCGTTTCCAATGGAAATAAAATCCAGATACACCACAACTGGACGCTTTAAGAAAGTATATTCTTTCAATAACCAACATTTAAAATCACTTTCCGTTTTAAGTTCATCTTTCAGTGCGCTATATTTCTTTGCTTTTTTCGAAAATAGTTCTTCGTAGCTTCCTGCCAATTTATACATATAATCTAAGTCACCTTCTGAAATAGGCGCAATTTTTAGATCAAAAAATTCAATGTCTTCTGGAAAACCTACCTCCTTTATTATGTTGCGGCATGTCGAGCATGTACTCAAATAAAACACTTTTTTCACGCGCAGAACTCATCGTATGCCGCTTTTAGATTCTCGGCAATAGCTTGTGCGGGTACGCCTTCAATATGGTGCCTTTCAATAAAGTGTACGAGAGCACCATTATGAAAGAGCGCAATTGAAGGAGATGATGGAGGATAAGGTAAAAAATACTTCCGTACTTGTTGGGTCGACTCCGTATCATACCCCGCAAAAACAGTGTACAGCTTTGAGGGGATTTTATGGTTTTCTATCGACATTTTTACACCTGGCCGCATATTGCCTGCGGCACATCCACAGACGGAATTCACCACAACGAGCATTGTTCCTTCTTTGTTTTCCATTACTTGGTCTACGTCCGAAGATGTTAATAATTCTTTAAACCCAACACTTGTCAGGTCATTTTTCATGGGTTGTACGATTTCTAAAGGATACATAGTTCGATTTTTTTCAAAAATACTAAGGATTAACGTATCAACTCAACACTTTTCTACAACAAATGTTGACATCGTTCTCTTTCCCTAAGTATCAGTTCACCACTACGACCTTACCTACCTTTCGAGAACTTCCCTCATTGGTTGCGGTCCAGATTAAATAAACGCCAGTATCTACCTTGGTCCCATCGGCCCGTTTTCCATCCCAAGTAGCTGTGCCACCGTTGGAAGTGGTTTTAAATACCAAGTTTCCGGCCACATCAGTGACCTTTACATCCGAATCATATCGAATTCCTTGTATCGTAATTAAGCCTTCATAACCTGGTCGTACAGGATTTGGAAACACTTTGGTAGACGAATAATCTGCATCATCTTGCGATGCGTCGGTGCGATAGGATACTAAACCTAAATCAGTGATAATAAATAATTCCCCTGTCTCTTGATTTATTTTCAAATCGTATACGTTGTTGGAAATCAAATCGGAGTTTTCTTTGGTGAATTGCTGAATGATTTCTGAACCATCCGCCGAAAGCAACACCAAACCTGCGCCAGAAGTAGCCATCCACTTTCGATTGCCTCCATCCACCTCAATATCCGTAATGTGGGTTGAGCCCAACATATATTCCACATTCCCCTCGTAACGTACCTTAATGCGTTGCGCATTATAATTTCCTGAAAGCGCTGTAAATGCTGCAGAAGGGTTGTACAACACCGCAAATCCTGCATCGGTCCCAATCCAAAGTTCGCCGTCCAAATCCACGGCCAAGGCCGTTACATTTTCTGAGGGTAAGGCCCCAGAAAAATCCCCGCTGGTTAAATTGATTTTGTGGTCATCTCCAATATTATCAAAGGTTTGAGAATAATTATACCCAAACAATCCGTTCGTTTCAGTGGCAAACCAAAGGTTATCGTTTTTATCCAACACCATTCGGGTGGTATATTTATTTCTAGCTTCCATGCCACAATCGTAGGCCCACCAGGTATTGTTGGCTTGTTTGACCACCAAGGGCCTTTCCGACCAACCGTTCAACACCCATAAATTCCCTTTAGCATCATAACATACATCCGATGCCAAGGACCAACCATTACCGGCTAAACTCATTTGAATCAGGCTATTGGTGTCGTTGAATACCGTGCATTCGTGGGTGCTATTGTTAACAATGGATAGCGGGAAAGCGGAATACGTGGCCAAGGCGATCTCATCTGGGTTCTTTGGGTTTACTGAAACGTCGATAAAATCGTGAATGTCAATGTCTTTCCATTCTGGCATGGTAGCATTATCTTGAAACGACCAGGATTCATCTTCGAGCAGGTAATACCCATGCCTTAAAAACCCGGGACTTTTGAATTCGAGTCTTCCGCTCGCAATGGCTAATTTTCCTTTGTTCCAATCCATGGCGTAAAAATCATTTCTTGGTGGACCGGGATAGCTTATTTTATCATAGGAATAATTCCCCACTAACCGAATCGGACCAGTAAAATCGTCGGCCATCCATTTCTCTCCGTCCGCCAACACCACCATTTGGTTTGGTCTAAAAAAAATCCCGAGGTAATAACTCAACACGCTTTCCAAAATTTGACCTTGGGTTTCGCACGTCAACAAGGCCCCATCGGCCAAGATGTCCAGTAGGTTATTATGTTGTGATAAATTAGTAATTTCTAAGTCTGAAGTATAAAAATTAAACGCTTCAAATGTAGTCGGGATGAGTTTCAATACCGTATCCTTGGAGTAGGATGAAGACTTGGCTAACACGAATATTTCTCCATTGACTTCTTCAATGGCCGCATAGGAACCATAATTCCATTCTTTTAAACGGACGTCATGGAGCCAGCCCTGAGGGGATGGTAACAACACGTCTTTTTCCTCTCCTGTAAACAAGCGCGTAGGGGTTAGGACGTAAATGGTTTTATTTCTGACAGTCAGGTCCACAATGGGTTCCTCTCCGTTTGTGGGATAATAGGTGTCTTTCACTTCTTTCTTTGTGGGATTCAGCAGCACAATACCAAAATCGGTGCACACATAAATACCTTCGTTGGTTCTGAAAAACCTGTTGATTTTTTTACTACCAGAAAAAGAAGTCAATTGAATGGCTGGTATGTTATAAATCCGATCTCCTACTATTTGGTCAATATTACCATTTTTGTACCCCACATAGAGGGCTTTTCCCACAGAATCATAATACAAGCATGACAGCAATATATCCGAAAGCCCATTGAGCTTATTCAGTACCGTCTTTTCCTTCGAGGCTCTTTCATATCTTAAAAGACCATTTTCATATGCGACGAACACCGTACTTTCATTGCTTGCAATGTCAAGCGCGCGCATGGTGGCGGTGTGCATGCGCCATGTTCCCGTAGCAATTTGCGCATGGTTCCTTAAAAAAAGTAAGGCGAGGAATACCAATAAGGAAAGGTGCTTCATAAAAGGTCTACGAAAATTAGGTTATTTTATTCATACACGCCATATAATATTGTTAAAAAAGCTCCTAATTCCGAAAGAAAGCCATTACCTTCGATCCTATGAAGTTGCTTCATCACCACCTATACGCTGCAGGATTTGTTTTGTTTCTCTTTCCGGGAATCTTTTTTGTACTTGCGACTATATTTGGATTTTTAGGGGTTTCAGTAAGCGGGTGGATGTTGCCTCCGTCGCTCCTTTCGGCTTTGGTTATTGTATATGCCACAACAACGGAAGTAAAGAGTCCATTAGTTTGGATAGGTCTTTCAGTGAGTATTTTGCTGCTTTCAATAGCTATTGCAGGTCGTTGTTTCGACATGTCTTTTGACGGGCAATGGTACCACCAAGATGCCATAGGGTTTTTATTTGAAGGGTGGAATCCCGTATTGGACCCACGCATTATGGATACCGAAGCATCGGGAATGAACGCCAACTACGTGAATTGCTACCCAAAAGCGGCTTGGTATTTTCAAGCCGGTGTTTTTTCTGCTTTTCGTGATATTGAATACGGAAAAGCCCTGCACCTCATCGGAATTTTCTCCTTAGGCTTGGTTTTGTGCGCAATGTTGTACCACCGTCTGAGGTTTTCTTGGCCAAAAAGTGTCGTATTGACCTTGCTTTGCTGTACTTCGACCATCACCTTGGGGCAAATTTTTAGTTTTTATGTGGATGGGGTGTTGTTTTCCTATCTGGGGATTTTCGTCCTTATCCTTGTGGATTACCTCCTCTTTGAGAAAAAGGTATTTTTAGGGCTTCTTTTTTCTTTTGTCTTTCTTGTCAACCTTAAGTTCACCGGATTGATTTATGCCCTCATATTTTGTTTTTTGGGTGTTGTGTACTTGCTTTGGTTAAAGCGAAAAATCCCTTTAACCTTTTTATGGCGCATGAGCATTATGGTGTTTTTAGGGGTTATTATTATTGGGTATCCTACCTACGTGAAAAACACCCTTGATCATCAACACCCGTTGTATCCCATTATGGGTCCGAAAAACGAAGGAAATAAAATCGCTGAAGTGCAATACCCAAAAGATTTTTTTGTGTGCAACCGTTTTGAGAAGGCCTGGGCCGCACATGCATCGCTTCCTATCTATACGGACCATGAACACCCTTCCGTACCAAAACCCTTATTCACCTCCTCCGTTATTTCGTCATCCATACCTTATTTTAAAAATCACCAACCCGTCACCATGAGTCCTTTTGGTCCTTTGGAGGCTGAATTGTGGGTGCTTTTCATTCCTTTACTGTTTTTATTTTTTTGGAGAAAATTCAAATGGTCCGTGTATTTCCTTTTTTTTGCTGTCCTGCTTTCCGTTGTGATACAACCAGAGTTTTGGAATCTTCGGTATGCTCCGCAAGTATTGTTTTTAATTGTCCTGGTTTGTGGGGCTTTAATGCAAGATCGTAACAAATTGATTCAAACCAGTAGCTTTGTTTTTGTGTTCTTGTTTACGGCAAATAACTTAATTACTGTTTACCAAAATTGGGCTTGGGTGCGAGAAAAATCCAAAACCTTGGAAACAACCCTTAATTCCCTTTCCGGGACCAAAGTTCCTGTGCAAAAAGGATGGATGAGGTCCTTTTCTTATAAGCTAAAAAAATATAACATTGAACCCGACTTCACGCTAAAGAAAGACGGAAATTACCTTAACTTTCCGGGAGATTCCTTTACGGGATGGACCTTTAATACCCAAAAGCCATGAACATTATTATACCTTTACTTCGCATGAAGAGTTGGGTAAAAAACGGCTTTCTGCTGCTCCCTTCCGTATTTGCCCTTCGCTTGTTGGATTTGGAAAACATGCTGCAACTCATCTGGGGTGTCCTGGTTTTTTGCTTTGTAAGTTCGTTCATCTACATTAACAACGATATCCAAGACGCCGCCAAAGACGCTTTGCATCCCCGTAAAAAATACCGCCCGATCGCCTCAGGAAAAATAACGCCTTGGTATGCTTTTTTGGTAAGCCTTGCCTTACTTATTGCAGGAACTATAATTTTTTTGTGGGCAGCATTACCTCTGACCTTTTTATACATTGTACTTGGTTACGCTGTGTTAAACCTTTTGTATATTTTCTGGCTTAAAAACGTGGCCCTACTGGAACTTTTTATTGTAGCCATAAATTTTGTGTTGCGTGTGCTTGCAGGTTGTGCTATTCTTCAGGTTACACCGTCCGATTGGATTTTAGTTGTGACCTTTTTCTTGGCCTTTCTTATGGTTGTCGTGAAACGCAAGTCGGAAATACAACAGTTGGCACAAAAGGCCCAAGCACACCGTGCCGTGCTTGCTGCATACAGCGTTTCATTCCTTAACACCTTGAGCTATATCAGCGCCACCATCACCATAACTGCATATTTACTTTACTCTATCGACCCTAAAGTAACGGCCACTTTAGGTACATCGGGATTAGTCTATAGTTCGCTTTTCGTGTTTTTAGGAATTATTCGTTTAATTCAAATCAGCGAACAGCAACTGCACGGAGGAGAGGGTGATCCTACCACACTTTTGTTCAAAGATTACGTGTTGTTGGGCAGCGTTATTACATGGGTGGTTTACTTGATCTTGATGCTATATGCCTTCTAAGCCGACGTCCATTGTGGTGTTTGATTTTGATGGCACGCTGTACAAAAAAGACAGCTTGATTGATTTTTGCCTTTTCTATTACAGAAAGAAACCCTTAAGGAGCTTTCACGCTGTACAACAAGTCTTGGCTTTTTTACTTTGGAAGTTTAAAGTCATTGACACCGCCAATTTTAAGCACCGGTTCATCGGTTTTATTGGAAAAGATAATACGGAAGAAATCACACGCATGGCCCAATTGTTTTGGGGAAAAAACCATAAATTCAATCCACATCTTTTGAATATATTGGGACAATATCAGAAAGCTTCTGTTCCCGTGCTTGTGCTGTCCGCTTCGCCCGAGTTGTTTATTTCACCTGCTTGCCAAAAACTCAACATTACTTATCTGCTGGGCACCCCGCTTACTGTAGATAAATCTTCCTATCGCTTAGGTAATAATTGCCGGGGCTTGGAAAAAATTAACCGCTTCAAAGATAAATTTCCCAACTGCGAAATTTTAGAAGCCTTTTCCGATAACAAGGATGATATTTATTTGCTTAAAATGGCAAAGAAAGGTTGGCGGGTCGTTCGGGGAGAAATCGTGGCTATGGAAGGTTGTGCCGTTCGTTAAAAATAAACCGCGCATCCAATTCTATTTGTTGGTCCAAAGAGTGGTGGTTTTCGTTAGCTTTTTTGTTCAGCTCCTCCATCCACTGCGGATTTTTTTTCATTTCCGAAATAATTCGCCCTATTTCCGATTGTTGAATTAAAGCTAAAATGTTTTTACTAGACTTGGTGGACTTTGAAGTAAAATCATTGATGTAAATCCATTCTTCCTTCCCGCTTCGTGCGGTGGGTTGTTCTTCAATGGCCTCAAGCGGATAACCCCAAGATGCCAAGGTGTCCACATTATCCTTGTGCACGGCGATTTTTGTTAGCTCATTCTTCTCGTTAAAATAACAGACAGGGGAACTTTGTTTTGAAAAGTCGAAGACCTGGTTGGTACGCGCAATAAAGATTTGGGGATCAGGATTGTATAATTTTGGATAATGGTCGAGCATCCATTTTCCAAGGGGCATATGTTGTAAATTGGACCAATCAAATTGATTCAATGGAAGGTGAATGACGAGCAACAGGATTTGACTGCTTAGCCCTGCAACGATTAGCGTTACTTTCGGTATTATGCGCAACGGTTTGATCAGTAAGGTTGCATGAAAAAGAATTGGGATTTGAATCCATACGGCATACCTGTTTATAATGGCCATGCCGTGGTTCCAGTTGCTCATGGTCGATACGAGGACGGACATCGCTACCACCACAAAAGGTATTAAGTCCCAAGCACCCCAATCCTTGTTCTTTAGCATAACAAAGACACGGAAGATCAATAAAACACCATAAAAAAGAAGCCAATTCCCAAGGCTCAAAACCATGCCTTGATTGAAATCAAAGAAAAACCCAACGATACGGTTCAGGGTACAGTTCGAAAAAGAAAGATAGCCCGCATCTTTAATAAGGCTCGTGGTGCCAAACAGCATGTAAAAATAAAGACTTGGAATGAGGAACATCAAAGCATACAAGATAAATGGCAAAATAGATTTAAATTTAAACTTGTACGCATATCCCACGTAACCAAATAACCAGATGAGCAAGAAGAGTAACGGTTGGTTTTGAAGGGCTGCCAAGGCAACACAGCACAGCGCCGCATGGAATCGTTTTTCGTGTAAAAACACCATGCCCAATGCCACAAGGACTACAGTAATTGCTTCAGGATGTGTCCAGGTTTGATAGTAAAAAAATCCACTAAAAAAAACAGCCACAAAAAACAAGAGATTTTCCCAAGGAAGGGACTTAGATGAAAAAAGGATCACCGCAAGAAGCAGGGCGCAAAAAAATAAATTGGTAAATAAAAACCCTTTAATCGGATGTATATGCCACATTGCCATCAAGGCCCTTGATGGCACATTCACCAAGGAATAAAACACAAAGTGATATCCGTAAACATTACCCCTGCTGTTTCTGTAAAATCCTCCATATTCTTTGCGTGGCGAGGCGTTCTCCTTTAAAAAAGCCCCAACCGCATCGAAGGCCACTTTTTTATAATTGGATTGCCAGGTTTGGTGCTGCAAAAAGTCTGCTTTAAACGTACAAAAATCCGAATAACGTATTTCGGGACTACCGTGATTATACCACGCTTCCGTAGTAAGCACGTATTCAATGCCGTCGCCTGTAGCGTAGGGTTCCGATGGTTTATAATAAAGCACCAATCCTATAAAAAACAGGAATACAATTAGCCCTTTAATGATAGCCTGTTTCCTAGTATTTCGCATACAAATAAAACAACAATATGATTAAATAGCGCAAGAACTTACCAATAAAAATGAAGAAGAAACTTCCTTTCCAATCTGCACGGAAAAACCCTAAAGCCACACCCAATACATCACCAATAAAAGGTAACCAAGACAGCAACGCCATCCAAACGCCATACTTTTGCACACGGTGTTTCCATTTAAGAATTTTTTCTTCTTTTACACGGAAACGTGCAAGCCATTTGGGATCACCCAAATACCCAATCCCATAGTTCAAAAACCCCCCAAAACTGTTGCCCAAGGTCGCAGTGAGCAAACAAATCCATGGATCGTAGCGAAAAATCATGAAGATAAACAAGGCCTCAGATGAAAGCGGTATTACTGTTGCCGCCAAAAAGGAAGCAACAAATAATCCAAAATATCCCCAATCAATCCAGTGCATAAAAAAAGGCCGGAAAACCGGCCTTATTGATTCGTAATATGCCCTTTATTTCTTTACAAAATGCTTTGTAATTACACCCGACTCGGATTGTAATTTTACAACATACATTCCTGGAGCAAGGTCTTCAATGGCCACTTGCTGGTTTTGAATCCCATTCGTAGCAGCAAATTGAATGCCTTTAACCATTGCTCCTAAGTGATTGTATATCGCACCCTGTGCGCTTGTCGCCCCTTTGAAATCTGCTTTGATCGTTAAGGTCTCATGGGCGGGGTTTGGATAAACCAACGCGGCAATAGCAGCTGCGTTTTCCTCGACTCCGATGCTTGGGTTAAAATTCAAGCGAACCCAAGGAGTGGATGTTTGATAATACCACGTTTGATTTGAGTAATCCAAGAAAAACGAGGTTTGAACAGCTGATGTTCCCGCGTTAACTACTTTCAATCCTTGTCCGGCAGAACCCGCAACCGCAAGATAAGTAACGTTCGGCTGTAGGGTAACAGGAACATTGAGCGCAATCATTCTATTTACACCAAGGTCCCCCGCAGCTACGATCACCGGGTCTGATTCTGATTCAAATACGAAGTCCCCGGTTACCGTATCTATCGAATACAGCTTAACAAACATTTCCGTTCCCACTGCAGTTCCATTGGCCCCTCCAAGCATTCGAACATCGATGCCTTTAAGCACTTGTTGGTGGAAAATATCGTACAAGTTACCTACTTCAAATCCATCAGGATCATTGTTGGTAGAGCCTGCCGGTGTTCCATTATCGCGTGCATAGGTGTAATTGGTTACGGCGAAACTCACATTTGGAATGCTATTATTTGCGGGCACATCATCTGTGGAATCTGCCATTAAGGTTTGAACCACGGTGTAATTACCTA
>Ga0214917_10000783_pt1 | contig 41403 bp, 49 predicted proteins | sample LL_1208_BB_MetaG_FD_177983 | JGI IMG/M metagenome (GOLD analysis project Ga0214917, IMG submission 177983) | Freshwater microbial communities from Lake Lanier, Atlanta, Georgia, United States - LL_1208_BB | ecosystem: Environmental > Aquatic > Freshwater > Lake | place: USA: Georgia | collected... | reverse complement strand
TCCTCTTCAAGGTCCTGAGCCCTTTTCAGAGCGTCATTGCAATCTCTAGGACGTCTTCCGAGTTCCTCTTCAAGGTCCTGAGCCCTTTTCAGAGCGTCATTGCAATCTCTAGGACGTCTTCCGAGTTCCTCTTCAAGGTCCTGAGCCCTTTTCAGAGCGTCATTGCAATCTCTAGGACGTCTTCCGAGTTCCGTATTGCATTCATTGACATCTTCTGTTAGCTTTGCAACTCTTTCTTCTAATTCTCGTATCGTTCTCAAGTTTTGTTTTGCGATCTTTTGCATCTCGGAAGAACAATTATCTATAAATATTTTTATCTCTTTCAAAACCTGAAGAGCGGTTTCTTTTTTGAAGCCTTTAGACGAAGCTATTTCCATAATCATAGCGATCAACTCGCCATTTCTTTTTTCACATAAGATAAGCTCATTCTTTGCACGTTCAAAATCCTCTTTAAGAGATTTCTCCTTCTGAGTTAAATTCTGAAGCTTTTCAACAGTATCGCGAAGCTTTTTATCCGAGTCGATTAAGTTTCCTACGTTTATGCCTATCTTTTTGGGCTTCTTTGGAGGATCGCCTTGGATAACCGAATCCGGATTTATCCGTTCTTTCTGAGGTATCCGTTTAATTATGTAGAACTCTCCGTTCTCTTCGTATACCTTATATATTCTACCTTTTATACGAACATACATCTTTATTATATAATTAATTAATTAAATCTTACACGTTCCATTGCAATTTTTGCGTGCAATAAAAAAGTAATACACAATGAGTATGATTAAACTTATGAATGTAAGAACTCCGCTTAATAAAAGTGCATTTTTCCACTTCTTGTACTTTTTGGGCATAGCACCTCCTGCGACTACCGCACCTGTTCCTACAAATGTAAGAGGCATAACGAGGCAAGATGGACAAAAATTTTCTTTGAGTTCATCATCTGATTCCTTTGACATTTATTTATACTACAACTTTTTAAAAAAATACTTAACATAAATGAGTTTCACCAAGGACGAACTTTTGGATATGCCATTGACTAAACTGAAGGAGCTGTGTAAAGTACATAAAATATCGGGATGTTATAAGTTTAAGTCTGCAGATAAAGAGCAACTCGTTGATGTGATAATGAAATCCATAGTTGGAGTTTCACCCAAGGGATCACCCAAGGGATCACCCAAGGGATCACCCAAGGGATCACCCAAGGGATCACCCAAGGGATCACCCAAGGGATCACCCACCATTATATCAAAGGCTGAGATATCGAAAATGACAGTAAAGGCACTAAAGGAACTACTCCAAGGGTGCGGCCAAATAACAACAGGGCTTAAGGCTGAACTGGTCGATAGGGTGTTTCTCTTTTGCAAGGACAAACTCGGTAAGTCCAAGACACCTCCACAAAAGAAATCATTGTCCGTTAAGGAACTGAAAGATATCCTTGAAAGAAAAAATATAAAGCATTATGGCTCAAACCTTAAAAAATCAGAGCTTGAATACCTTGTGAATTCAAAGACGTGCAGTATCGACACTAACGATTTTTGTGCTGCAAATGAGATCTGCGATTTAAGAGATGGCATTTGCACTAAACCAGAATATATAAAAGGTGATATTGTAGAAACGATCATTCAAGGCCATAAGATAGTTGGGACAAAGGAACAAATTCAAAAGATTACATCCCGCGCGAAGGCAGATCTCCCAAGTGCCAAAAAATTGTCTAAAAAGGATCTCGTAGTTCTACTTGAACAAAAAGGCATAAAGCATAGTATAGGAATGGGGTTGAAGAAAGACGAACTGGAAAGTATGCTTAAATCGGTAGAATGCAACCCAGAAAACAATATCGGCTGTCCTGATGATCAAGTTTGTGATCTACGCGATGGCTTCTGCGTAAATCCAAGCTATGTAAAGAAAACCGGTGTATTTCAAAAGAACGTAGATGGATTCAATGTGTTGGGCGATAAAGATATGATTGAAAACCTACAGAAGAAGCTCTCATTAAAGAAACCCTTCTCTCTGAGCCCATTTACTCGCATTGTTCAAGAAGAAGACGAAGATACAACTTTCTTTACCCCTCCAAAAACTATTTTTCCGACACTTGAAAAAATCATCATTCCCGAAATACCAAAGATCGACATTCCTAAAACCCAACCCGTTTCTGGTGCAAAGATGCCTAAAATTAGTTCGAAGACAATTAAACCTATGGTAGATACAGATATTCATTCTACTATAAATGACCGAATAAAAGCTTCTTTAGGGCTCACAACTTTGTAGTTCATCAATCACAACTTCTACATCATCTGGAGTCATAAACTCGCATAATGGTAGCGCATTGTTCCTTACATAATCAACGATATTTTCAAAAATTTCATTGACTAGGTCATCTTGAAACTGCTCTTGAAGATATTGCAGATGCTCTGGGTCTGTCTCGTCTGTCTCGACATCTTCTGCCGAGCTATAAACATCGTCTTCATCTGACGCGGTAATGTTATCTATATCAGTGTTCATTTTATCACTCCAGACGAATTTTTATATATTAGTTCGGCGAACTTTACGAGAGACTTTTCACAGTCTAAATTTTTTTCGGTAAACGGAAGGACATTACACAGAGCTTCTTTAAAAAAGGAAAAAATGTTTAATATATGTGGCTTATAGTGCGTAAACCACATATCAAAAGGCACATTCACAGCTCGATGAGGAATATAATTAAGTCTATCTGCTACGGTTGTCATTTAAACTAAAATTATTTGATTTTAAATGACAAAATTATATTTACTCGGAAACAATACTTCGGTTCATCTCGGTTAGCTCCTCTTGAAGTTCTGCATCTAAATCTTGAGGCTTCAACTCGGTTATAGAAGGTGTGATATCAAGTGCCTGTACAGGCACTTGGATAGGTTGCTTCGACGTAATTTTTACAGGTGCTTCCATAGATTGCTTCGGCTGAGTCTGTACATGCACTTGGGTTTGTACAGGCACTTGGGTTTGTACAGGCACTTGGATAGGTTGCTTTGACTGGGATTGCATATGGTCCACAAGCTTTCTTAAGATGTCTTCGTGACGCTGTATAGTCTGAGCTTGATCTTCTAGCTCATCCTTTAGCATTTCATTTTCTTTTACCAAGTTAGAAATCTTAGTGTTGAAGTAGAAATAAAGAAATGCAAAAACAACTGCTTCTACTGCAATATGTACAGTCGTGGAGTTTATACCACCCAGAAAAGGAACATTTCCTACAGTATTCTTTTGCTTTGATTTTGGGACAACAGAAGCGGTGCTTGTCTCTTCCATTTTTCTTTTCAAATTTGTCGTTTTAAATAGAAATAAGCTGGGCAACTTCTTTTGCAATTCGTGTGATAGTCAGTTCGCTTAATCCAACCTTTGAGATGAAGTCTGAAATGCTTATATTCTTGCCAGTTGAACAGATCCAAAAATAAATAATACCAGCTGCAATAGATTGTGGTCTCGCCCGATTAATTTTATTTGGTTTGTCCTTGATGGCATTATACAAGTCGATTACATCCTTTTTTTGTTTGGGCGTGGCAGAAAACTTGTTCATAATCTCGTCTATTATATTAACCGGAGTTATATGGACATTTTTTATCATAGACTTCTCCTTAGGCATATTTAGGTTAACGTATTTCAACCCACGCAATCCCGCCTTTCGATTAATATTAAAGATGTCAAATAGGGTGTCGCACGATTGCGGGTTGCCAGAAATCTTGTAGGAGTGGAAGATACACGCGAATATGATAGCCTTCCTACTATTGCCTCTGTGGATTCTTCCTGAGGTTACTTGTGTGTATATGTTATTTGCAGTGTTGATAATCCTATCCGAGAAACCCATACCTTCTATATCCTTAAGTATACTTTTATCGTCTATTTTTCGCATTTGACACCTAGAAGGATCTGACTTATGCTTAGTATCTGATTGCCCGTAGTACCGCCACTCTTTGTCTTGCGCGATATTTTTTCCAATTTCTTCTCCGCAATCTAAGCACGAAAGAAGTCCTGCATGCTCGGCACGATTTTCGTGCTTGCATTCTTTGGGAAAAGTTTTAGCTTCTCGGGATACGTCATTTAGAGTAGGGAGAAAAAATTGGTCAAAAAGATCAAACTCAGACATTTATTACTTCAATCATAATAAATAGTCAATTTTATTCTATTTGCTCAAAAGAAAAAACAAAGGATAATTGTATTAACGGATTAGGCATCTGTCCTGCGGGATTATCTTGTGTGATAGGCTCGAACAGAGATCCATTCGGAAGAAGCATGGATACGTGTATATCATCGTTTTGCTTGAAAACCATTGTTTGTTTCATTCCGTTTCCTGTCAGCTTTACAAAGGGTGAATTGTTTGGATGATTTAAATCCGTAATTGGAGCTCTGAAGACCGCCTTGTAATTATTTGGGTTGTTCGAGTAGATCATGTTTCTTGGATTTCCAGATGTTGAACTCACATTCTCAAGTACAACGTATACGTATGGGTAGTAGGCTATCCTCCCACCGTTGGTTAGAAAAACGTTAGGAAGAATTAAGCTGTTTAGGCATATCTCGTACGCAACGGGTTGCGAGTTTAAAGTTGTTCCGGTATAAACAAAAGGGGAGTAGTTATCATACGAGTACTGGAGGATCTCAAATGTATCCGTATTTTGAACTGGTGATGAAAAAGGAACTGATACATAAAGTGCGGATCCGGCGGCTTTTGTTATCTTTCTAATAGAATTTTCATTATTCGCAGAAGTAGACCGGACAAACGCATTTACATAGAAAGACGGAGGAGAAGATAGCGATGAAACTGTAATAGTTGTCGTTGATCCTCCGGTAGCTGTAATAAGCTGACACGGAGCTTCTTTACGAATAACGAATATGTCGTTTGTTGTCCAGCCTAATCCAGATATATCTCCAAGAAGTGCTAAATGCGTGTCCATATCATAAGATAAAATTTTAACATAGGAGTTATTGGTTTGGTTATAAACTATATACTTGTTATAATAATTTGGAATCGCAAGAGAAGATGGAAGAAAGAGATACGGGCGAGTTGTGTCTGTAAAATCGGTTGGATTGTATATTTGAAAAAGCTGTCCTTTTTTGGGCTGGGCTGAAGATACATCGACGGATGCAGGTAATGGACCTCCTGTTTGTTGCGTGGGTAAATTAAACATTGATTCTACCGTAACCTTGTAATAATTATCGACATTACCTCCGCTTAGTTTGCTATTCAAGTATTTCCAGTCCAAGATTCGCCTATATTCATCATCGTTTGTTGCTACTCTTGAAACCAAAACACAACCGTTCAATGCCCCGCTGTCTGTTATAACTGGTCCGCCTGAGGTTACTTTTAATATTAAAACTGTAGCGGACGATGTGTTCGTTATGTTAGGAGACGTATCGAACGACTCAAGCGCGAAGGCATTTCCAAAAATACTTATAAGAGGGACTATACCGAAACTAAACACACTCACGGGATATGCGTTACTCACAGGATCTAACGCATTTTCTTGCTTTCTTATTCCGCTTTGTGATACCGTTACAGTAAAATCAGAAACTTTATTATCTAAATTTCTATTCCTGTAGGTACTATCTAACTCCAAGAAACTTTGTTTTGTCATTTATTAAAGAGATTATCTTTCTTAAGATAAATGAAGGATAAAGGAAAAAAAGTAAACGAGGAATCCATTATAGACTGGTTTCTTGTTGAAATTGGAAAGCCCTTAACCGACCCTCTCCATAAGCTTGGAGTTACTCCTAATATGATTACAACTTTTGGGTTAATTCTTGGGTTATTTAGCATATATTTTTTGATACATAATCAGTATGTGATGTCGTTTGTTTTTCTTTGGTTAACCTATTGGACAGATTGCCTCGATGGCTACCTTGCGAGAAAGTATAATCAAGTTACGAAGTTGGGGGATTACCTCGATCATTTCAGAGACATCTTTGTAACCGGCTCTATTATTATTCTTTTGTTCATGAAGATGAACGGGTTGGCTGTAAAAATTTCTTCTGCTATAATCATTGCAATTTTCGCGTTCATGATGTGCTACTACATTGGCTGTCAGGAAAGTCTGTCAGACTATACAGAGCATAACGACTGTCTTGATTGCTTCCGAAAGCTATGTGGGAAACGTCTCGAAGAAGAAATAAAGTATACAAAGCACTTTGGATGTGGTACATTTATTTTAGTTATATCTCTATTCATCCTTATACTGAAATTTCAAAAAGGTTATATGTAAGAAACTTCGGCTATATTATCAAGTACGTGAATATAACCGTTTTCTGTCTTTATCTCTTCTATAACCTTTCCGACCTTATTCACGATTATATCGTCACCCTTAACTAATACTAGCAATGGGTTATTGTAATGATACTTTCGAGGTATGTATACTGAAGATCCGTTTTTACAGAGGTAAGTCATATCCGCCTCTCCGGGTACTATATAGGAATTAAGAAAGTTTTGTGCACGGAATGTATCGAGCTTGTCCATCCAAACATCCGGAATATTCTTATCTTCAGTAATAAAAAACGTGTATCCATCACCGGTAGATCTCAAATATTTTTTTAAAAGAGCCATCTCTATCATCTTGTATGTCTTGGAAAATCGCGGACTGTGCTTGATAACATCATAAATCGTATTCGTGTCGGGATCTTCTGCTTTCTTCTTATTGCAAAGATCCGTGTAGCGATATGTGTAATCATATCTTTGTGAATTTGGGGCCATTGAAACCATTTATTAATCGTAAATTATTTATTTAAAATCACTCGGAACAATACGTGATGTCTTTTACTATTGGTCTATGAACATCATTGATGTGATTATACCGATAAAGATCGCGATCAAGATCGTGCACAGAATGATATACATAAGTAGTCTTGTGAGTAGTCTTTAAACTTTCGTCTAAGATACCCGCATCATATCTGAGACAAACAACAGGATAATCATTCCCAGTTTTTACGAAAAGGTACGAACCAGGCATAAGAAAAGAAAAATAAGGAAAGGACAACGGAACCGCGGTGTTAGGAAATATCTTGTACCGAGTTGTCCCTAAAAGTATGTTTATATTTTTGCTATCGTTTTTGAGATACACTTCGTATTCCTTTTTATTGCCGATGTCGAATACTCCATTTTGAAAGGTGTCAAAATTTTCGTTGAAAGCAAAAATGAACCCGTCGGTACATCTCGTCAATCCGGTCTTGCAGTCTTTCATTAAAGTAGCTTTCCCCCCACTAAGTAGCATAAACCCCCTCAGATTGCAGCTATTCATTTTAAAGATAATTTTCCTTTTTAAAAGAAAATGAGTGTACAAATCCCAGTAAATATCGAACTCGTGATAGACCAAATCGAAGAAAAGAGTCTGGCATATCTCGATGCGTGTTTCTATGGCGATGTAGGAAAGCTTAGAGAAATAATAAAATCAACTCCAGACATAGTTAAAGAACTATCGTTGGGTATTGAGTATGCGTGTCAACGGAATCATATTGATGCAGTTAGATGCCTCCTGAGCGAAGGCAATATAAATATCAAAAAAGAAGGAAGAAATGCAATTGTTGTTTCGGCTTACTATGGATGGATAGAGCTTGTAAAAATGTTAATCGCATTGGGAGCGGACATCTCAACGTCAAATTACGCCGCTCTTATGCTCGCCTGTAAATATGGGCATAAAGATATCGTCGAACTCTTAATAACTAGTTATGGCGACACCTGCCTAGATTTAAATATTTATTTAATGTCGGCTTCCTTATCTGGAGATTTCGAAACGATCAAGTTTCTTATCAATATGGGTTGCGATCCACTATCTTTTAATCATATGCTTATAAGAATGTGCTGCGAAAATGGTAATGTACAAATATTAGAGTATCTGAAAAATATGGGATTATCATTTAACGATGCCATTGGCCAGATGTTATGTATTGCCTGCAAGTTCGAAAATATAGAGGCTATTAAATTTTTAATAGAAAACGGAGCCAATGTACACGAAAATAAGAATAGTCCATTATTATCGTGTCTGATGTACGATAGAAAACTCGCACTTAAGTTTCTAGTAGAACATATAAAAAGTACCGAAAATTTTGATATAGCTGAGATTCTTAGATACGCAAAAAAACTTAAAAATGAAGGAACGTGCGACCCATCATCTTGTATCTCATATTTAAGGGGAATTTTAGGAGATGAAGATGATTTTCCAAGCGACTTAATCATAGAAAATTTAGACTGTCCCGTATGCGAGGAAAGGTCTGAGCTCATCCTTCCTTGCAGACATATCATATGTAAGAGATGCTACTATCATCTTATCGAAAAGAAATGTCCTATATGCAGGTACAAAATAGACGAAAATCTGATAAAGAAACGCATTCATTAACCCGTTTAAAAAATTTAAAAATGTCGGTTGATACTAAATCAAGAAACGAGTTCTATCTGTAAGGAAAGGGGGTTAAACATTATGGCTCATCGAAATTTATTCGCGTAAAAAAAAAAATTTCTTTTTTAATAAATGTCTACCGTTGTTGAATTAAAGAAACTCGCCAAAGCCAGAGGTTTGTCTGGATATTCCAAGCTCAAAAAGCATGAACTGGTCGCTATGTTGGGCGTTGCTGCGCCGAAGGACCGTAAAAATTGCAACCGTGTGATAAAGTTTGCTGTTGAGCCCTTTTTGTATGAAGAGGGATCAGGCGGCGTTTTACGTGACCGTGATCTGTCCCGAGATATGTTGACGCACATCAAGAAGGTTGTTGCCTCTGAATACAAATATCTTGACGAAGGCAGAGGTAATGTAAAGGTTAATATTACTACTCGTCGAGATGATATTCACGGCACGAAACTCGTTGTAAGTGTTTGTGGACAGAATATCTCATTGGAAGATGTAGAGTTGATCGATGATGATGGTAACCACCCGTACACTTACATGGGTAAAAAATATCAAGTCGTAGTAAAAAATCTAGGTCTTATTCCTAGTTCTCGAGCTTGAGAAGAAAGACGGACACGTTTGTTTAGACGAAGCGAAACTTTTTTCCTCTCTAATAAATGAAGACGCTTGAAATAATCGCAATATCTCTCTCGGGGTTTTTATTATTAGCAGTGATAGTAATATGTATAATCAAACGCAAGGATCTTTACACGCATCTTCCAAACTTGATGACCCTTCCTGCAGATAAGAAACTTCCTCTGGCAGAACTTAAAAGAAATACACCTTTAGGACACGCGAACACAAATAACGACCTTGAGCACTTTTCTCTTGATACTATAAAAAAGGCCGGAACCCCTTCAATCTTTTCTCAGGCATATCTTGACCCTCCCAATTTAATTGAGTTGCCTCCTCATAAACGCCGTATACCTGCAAGCAAACAATTGCTTCATCCGGTTTCAGGAATACCGGAAAGCATGTACAAAGGTTCAGATTACATGTACTCACAGTACACCCCAGACTATCTTACGTGCAAGGCGGGTATAGTTTAAATTTTAATAAAGTTATACATAGGGGTATTTAATAGTAGAAATTGTATTATAAAGATGTCTCTCAGCACACTTTATAATAGCTTGAAAACCGACACCAGAGAATTTAGTATCTCCAAAGAAAAGTTTTTAAAGTCTGTCAATGAACTTGACGAGAAGGGGCAGGAAATGTTTTATGTTATCGTGAAACTCCACCAGCTCGAAACCAAAAAAGAAAATTTAGAACAACTTCCATACGAGTCAAAATTTGTTTCTTCAAAACTTAGGATCGACTACGAAAAACTTCCAGCCGATTTGAAGATAATACTTTCCAAGTTTATGGAGATGCATATTTCTTCTATGGAAGATGAAAGAGTGCGGAATATTATACTTAATCCTTCAAAAAATCAATAATAAATTATAGATGGACAGAGTCATTCGTTTTTCTTCCTCCACTCAACACACTTGTATATGGTAGAAACGATATCATTAAACTCCTTCATTGCAAGCTCCTTTGCATAAAAATCGACAGTAGCTAAAACTTTTCGGCTGCCACCGTAAAAATAAATACAAGACCCAAGAACTTTCAATGTCTTTACTAAAGTAAGATCTATGAGTACATCTTCGTTATCCAAAAAATATTTCCGTGTGAGAGCAAAATTTGCCGGCACCATATGAGGCATTTTTTAGAGGTAAAACCGCAACTTGAACATCAATTTAATAATGTCCAATTACACAGATCGCTTTTCCTGTGCCTTCTCCAGTTCAAAAATAAATTGAATAAAAAATTTATTTTTGTTAAAATAACCAAAATGGATGCTTCAATTAGAACGATTTTAACCCAAACTTATACCGAAGAAGTGTACAGAACTCATGTGTCGTTGATAACACCGAAGGGTTCGTACCTCTTCAATCGTCAAATACTTGAGGAGTTTTGGAAAAATTATTGTGATGAAATAACAAAAGAAAACTATCGGTACGGCGTCGCTGAAATACCCCAACAACAGGTCCCAATTCTTGCGGACATTGATCTCAAGATAGACATAGAGGAAGCCGAAGACGACAAGCTTTATACATACGAGACTGTAGAGAAGGTCATTGGCATTTACCAGCGGGTTATTCGTGAGATCGTCGATGATATCGTCGACTCAAATCTCACGTGTGTCGTGCTTGAAAAGCCTCCATACAGGATATCTACGAACACAAAAACGCTTATGAAAAACGGGTTCCATCTACACTTTCCAGAAGTTTTTCTTGATAAAGCTGATCAAGAAGTCCACTTGATTCCTAAGATTATCCAAGAGATTCGAAACGCAAAGATTTTTCAATATCTGGGTATAGAAGATTCGGGGTCAGTGGTTGACAAGCAGTGCTGTACGAATCCATGGCTTTTGTATGGTTCCAAGAAAGAAGATACGGCAAATCCCTATCTCTTTTCAAAGGTATACAACCATAATGTCAAAGAGATATCTCTCGAGGAAGGTTTTAAGCACTATCTAATTTATGACAATCGAGGAACAATTATATCTGGAACGAGGTCAAAGATTAAGTACTATCTTCCTCGCATTCTTTCTATTCTTCCGGCAAACAGGGAATGCAAAACGATTAAGCCAGGTCTCGTGCCAATGCTACAAGCCAAGAGTACAAAAGTAAAGGAGCAACAAAAGTACGACAAGGCAACCGCGGAAGAGAATGTAAAAATAGCAAAGAAGCTTCTGCCGATGCTTTCTACTGAGAGATCTGAAAATTACACAGAGTGGATGACGGTCGGTTGGGTACTTTACAACATATCTGATGGTTCCGAAGAGGGTCTGAAGCTTTGGTTAGATTTTTCTAGCAAGTGCGGAGAAAAGTTTGACCCGACGAGATGCCACTATCAGTGGGGAAAGATGCATTCAAGTGATATGACTATTGGTACGTTGAAATATTATGCGAGTGTTGATAACCCAGAGAAGTACAAAGAGTTTAAAAAGGAAACGAGTGAAAAGTTGGTGCAAGAGTCGATCCTCGGATCACACAACGATATCGCCAAGATCCTTTACTCGGAGTACGGGAACGAGTTTGTGTGTGCTAGCATTTCAGGAAAGTCGTGGTATCAATTCATAGGACATCGTTGGGAGTGTATAGAAGAGGGTGTCTTTCTAAGAGAAAAAATTTCTTCGGTTGTTGTAACTATCTTTAGAGAGATGCGCAAAAAAGTTTATGGGGATGAGGAAAGGAATGGTGAGGAAGCCAATGAGAACAAGATGCAAGAGCGAGCAAAGCAACTTACAAAAATCATAAAGGACCTTAAGAACGCCTCCTTCAAGGATAACGTTATGAAGGAGGCACGGGAGGTATTTTATGATAAGCGGTTCAAAGATAAGCTTGATAACAATCCTAATCTTATTGCATTCAAAAACGGGGTGTTTGATCTAAAGGAAGATATATTTCGCAACGGCCGCCCTGAAGATTTCATATCAAAGGCGATGCCTATTAACTTTGTTCAGTTTGACGAGAAAGACGAAAAGGTACTGCAGGTTCACGATTTTCTTATGAAAGTTTTTCCTGATAGTTCTATCCGAACATTTTTTCTCGATACATCGTCTGAGATATTCGTCGGAGGCAATCATCGAAAGATTTTTCAGATGTGGACTGGCGATGGCGATAACGGTAAGTCTGTAACGCAGATGTTTTTTGAGTACATGCTCGGAGGGTCTCTCTCAATCAAGATCCCGACCACACTCGTTTGCTCAAAGAAGCCGCTTTCGGGAGCGGCTTGGCCAGAGTTGGCTCGTGCCGGTGGCGGCGTTCGTGCAGCTTGGATCGAAGAGATTGACGAGAGCGAAGAGATGTACTCGGGCATTGTGAAGCACCTTACAGGTAATGACTCGTTTGTGGCACGTGATCTCTTCGAAAAGGGCAAGGATATGAAGGAAATCAAGCCTATGTTCAAGCTTTTCTTTATCTGCAACAAGCCTGTTAATTTTGTAGGCGGAGGAGATCAAGCATTGTGGAATCGTGCGCGTGTGATTCCTTTTGAGTCGACCTTTTGCAGAGAAAATAATCCAGCTCCTGAAACCTTTGAAGAGCAGCTTCGTCAAAAGAGGTTTCCTATGGACCGCGAGTTCGCTCAAAAGATCCCCGGTCTCGTCGAAGCCTTTGCTTGGGTGCTTTTGCAGCACCGTACAAAACCAAAGATGATGGTTGAACCGGAAAAGGTACGAAGTGCAACCAATGCATACAGACAAAGAAACGATATCTATAGGCAATTTATCGAAGAATGCATCATAGATGACTCAAAATCTAAGCTCAATCTAAATGAGTTGTATGCACGATTTAAGGAATGGTACAGAGATAGTATGGGAGGAGGGAACAAGCATATCCCAAACAAAGATCATATCAAGCAATACTTTATCAAGGCTTGGGGCGACATCGAAGCGGGAATGAAGTGGAGCGGATACAAGATTAGAAGCCTAAAGGATGACATAGATGCAGGTGACGCGCTTGTAATGGAGGAAGATGACTTGGTCGATTATGGAAAGCCTCCGATGTAATCGATAGCGTTTCAAATAAATGTTATTTGAAACATACTCAAAATGATTTTTTTATTAAAAGTATCCAAGACAAGTTATTGCAAGATGGATTGTGCAATTTGTTTTTGTGTAATTGAAGGAAACGCGTTTGCTTGTACGGACACAGAGTGTCTCACTAGGATATGTGACAACTGCATAGGGAGATATATCGATGTCAACGCTAGAGAAAATCAGAAGTTGACTTGTCCACGCGAGAAATGTCTCGGTGAATACGACGAAGTGTCTCTGAAAGAACTAAATATCGAGAAGAAAGTGTCTTATCGTCGATCTCTTGCGGCTTTTTACAAGAAAGAGCATACAGAAGATATAACGCAGATCAATATGCAGAAAGCCGCTATTAAAAAGCTCAGAGAAGAGCGTGCACGATTTTATACGACTAATATGCCCGCTGCCGTGTTAAAGGTTGCGACCACAGTTTCTTCTTTTAAATCTCAACTAAGGCATGTGAAAAAACTGGAAACAAAGTCGACTTCTGCATCGTACACGCGGGTATGTTTCAACCTCTGCTGTGGAGGATATCTCGATAGTGCATTCGTATGCTCTCAATGCGATGCGAAGTTTTGCCAAGATTGCGAGCTTGAGAAGAAAGACGGACACGTTTGTTTAGACGAAGCGAAACAATCAGTCGCATACATCAATTCTTTGAAGGCGTGTCCGAATTGTAAAACAAAGATCGAAAAAGGAGTGGGCTGTATGGCAATGACGTGTGCTGTATGTAATACAAACTTTTGGTACAACACGGGTGAAAAGGGAGAATACGGCAACCACGGACAATCAAAGCCTGTCGCTTTGAAGACTAAGGAAAAGCTTAGTAAAGCCTTTTCAGACGTTCTTCCTCAAAGCCTTCAGGAAAAATTAAAAAACTTTGAAGCAGAGGTTGTGGAGACAGTTTCCGAGGAAGCCCTAACTAAAAAAGCGTCAACGCTTGAACTAAGCGATTATGCTGGTATCCGAGAATTTTCTAATATGTATTCAAATTACGTCCGGGCACTAGTGAACCGCAAAAATACACTTAAAAGATTTTTAGATATAGAAAACAAATTGCAAAAGGGAGATTTCGACGCAGTGTCGCGACTGTTGCAGCGCCGACGGTTCGTTATATCTAAGATCTTAGACAGAGAAGGTGTGTTGCTGTTCACAGAGGAGCTGAAAACAACCGACAACCTAATTGACGTGTGTTTGCATACAAAGGTAGACATCGACAAAGTATTGAGAGCAATCGACGCCGACGGAATTGTAGGAGAGTATTTAGTAGAAAGGCGCAATGAGTAAATTGATTTTTCTGAGAAGATTGTGCCTGTAATCACTAGTTGAAATGGCTCTCAATAAAGTACAGAAAGAAGTGATCTCTGAAATTTTTGAACGAGGGTTGCAAAACGGCGGTCTGTCGCTTCCTCTAGGCTTTGGAAAAACTCGTACCAGCATCGCATTGGGAGAGAAGTATAACAAGGGAAAGACGCTTGTAGTGCTGTCAAAGACGCTCATTGCTGGTTGGATTGACGAGATAAAGAAGGCGTTTCCAGAGTTAAAATACGAGATCCTGCATCGGTCGTATCTAAAAGATGCGTACGACGGTTGGAGACCAAGAGATGAGACATCTGTTGTCCTGACTACATCCGAGGTCCTGAAGGATGCATACAAGGAGCGCCATATAGAATCGATGCTCATAAAGTACAAACGCCCTGCGCGTTTTGGACCTGAAATTGCCGAGTACATCTTGCCTATAAATCCCTTACTTATGAAAGAATACACTGGCCCCTCTTATGTGTACTCAAACAAATGGGGGTGTTTGATTGTCGACGAGGTGCAGAAGTATACCGAGGTAACATCGCATAAGTGTCGTTCTATAGTTGCGGTGTCGGCATACCACCGCTGGGGCCTTTCAGGAACAATGTTCGACGAACCAAAAGTGTCTCGTTTTCTAGGGTTTTTATTGATATTGCACCTCAAGGGGCCTCGAGAACTTCCAGATATGGATAAATTTCTTTCAAATTTCGGAGGATTCGGGCAGTATCTTGTAGAACGCACCGACAACCCATCTTTTACACACCGTCCGCGATATAATGAGGAGATTGTATCACACTCTCTTCGACCCGAAGAGAGTGAAATTTTTCAAAAGATGCGTATTGTTTTGGGAAAGCTCAATGAAGCTGTAAAGGAAAGCTTGAGGAATGGCGATCAGGTGGGTCGGAAAAGGTATTCTGCATACCTTCTTGCAATGATTACATATGTACGACAAAGTTTAATCTGTCCTTTGATTCCTATTACTAGTATCTACTGCGACATGGCCGATTTCAAGGTAAAGTCGGAGCTTTCGCAGATCGCAATCGACCAGTTCAGAGAACTTGATTTGGAGAGATATTTATCTGACGAGAAAAGCATCTTTTCTTCGAGGTTTGAGGCGGCGTTAGGGAAGATACAGAACCACTCTGACGAGCGGTGCATTGTATTTTCGTGCTTTCGATCGGCAATTGATCTATTCACTTCGTATGTCGACAGCATCGGTCGCACTACATATACAATCTCTGCAGGGATGACTATCGAGCGTCGCCGCGGAGTCTTGAAAGAGTTTGAAGAGAGTAAAAGCGGAGTGCTGCTTTTACCTTATGACATCGGTGCAGAAGGGCTGAATCTTCAATGTGCAACTGTGGTGTTGCTGTTGGATCTGTGGTGGAACAACTCAAAGATAGAACAGGCTATTGGGCGTATCTATCGCCCCGGACAAAAGGCAAGAGATGTATTCGTTTATTTGTTCGTGTCCAATACAGGTATGGAAGAGGCTTTGGTGGAGAAAAATACGATTAAGGCAGAGATCTTGGGAGACTTGAAGAAAGGAAGTATGCAGAAAGGAAAAGCAGTCAAGGGAATGTGTGTCGCAGACATTATAAAAATTATCGAGTTGGATAGCAATACCGAGCGTCTAAAGAACATGCGTTTGAAGAAATAATTGCGCGAACTCAAAAATTGATATAAATAAAATTTTTGAGCTATTAAATGAATCTGCTTTGCATTGAACTCGGAACAGACTTTAGTATTTTGAATTCAGACTTGAAAGCTGATTTGTATTTTTTTGTCGATTCTCGCCCTCAAAGCATAGTTCCGTATAATGGAAAAAGCTTTATACGTTCAGTCAAAACCGAGTTGAAAAGATTGGGATGGATAAAAGTAAAACGGTACGAGTTTAGGGCTAGCTGTAAGTTGAGACAAAAATATCAGTGCGACGGTGTTATGTTGTACCGGACCAAAAATTATAAAAAGTTTTTGTATTACTTTTACAGTGCAAATTTTCCCAATAAAACAGACTACCCTGTTAATCAGTTCATACGAAAAAGTAATATCGTGTTCCTAAAAACCGCTAACTCTATCCACTCTGTCATACACGCTATGACTGTAATAGACGATGAACAAATAACGATCATCGTCCACCCAGATTTTCTATCGACAACAGTCTCTCTTACATTTTCGGAAAGAGATATGTTACAAAAGATTCAGAACTGGATGATTTTCGAAGAGACTACTGGAAGTGTAAAGCAATCTTCATACGAAGAAATTTTTGAAAAATTTGGCTTTATTGAAAATAAGTTATAGATTGCTCTCTATCCACGAAGCACAATCTTCGGTAGACATTCTTGTTGTTTCATCAGGATCTGTCATACCCTTTATTAAAGGAATAAAAACACGACTTTCGCCTGTTAGATATGCGTCTATCCTATCGTGAATAACGCTTCTTAAATCTTCTGTCTTAAGTCTTCGTATAGTTCTTTTCATAACATTATAAACATCCATACTTGGGTCGCCCGTGGGATTAACTTCTATCACATTTTCCCCAAGAGTTAGTATAAAGAATAACGTGTTTCCAAGAGAAAAAATGTCGTTTTTATACCATTGGGATATGGGCTCTTCTTTATACATCTCAGGTGCTAAATAATACGGAGTACCTTTTCTTCCTTCACACTTTACATAAAAACACGCAAAGCCAAAGTCTATATAACGCAGCTTCCCGTCTCCAAGCATTATATTTTCTGGTTTTATATCACGGTGGGCTATACCATGATCGTGAAGATTTTTCAAACCTGATACAAGCTCCTTTATGTATTGTATAAGCACGGGTTTTGAGATCGGGGTTTGCACTGTATTATGACGCTGAATTATTTCAAACAAATCCAAGTCTCCAGCAAAAGGAAATATCGATATCGCAGCGTCTTTGGGTATCGTTTCGGTTATAGAAATAAACTCATTCTTGAACTTGAAACCCGACTTCAAAAAGAACGGGTGAAAGAGAACGCGTTCTATCGGTACAGCGTAATCGGGCATCGACCCTAGAGCGGAACGTATTTCGACTTCGGTCATTAATGACTTGAAAACATTTTGGTTTAATTTTTGGACCTTTACCGCAACGTAACCAACTCCATCAAGTAAACCTTTGTAAACCTTTCCGTATCCGCCTTCTCCGATCTCACGTTCTATGATAATTGTTTTTTCTTCTCCGGTACTGATGTTGTACTTTATAACATTCATTTATTGTTATAAAGAAATTAATTAAACTCTGATATCGAATCCACTTCTTTTTGCAAATTCAAGGGCTTCTCTTCCAAAACTTACAAGTAAAAGTGCTTGAATTACCTCTAAGCTAACTTCTCTTACATTGGCTACATCAGGAATAAGTGAAATAAGAGTAGATCTACGAATATCAATAGCCGACGCGACCATGTCTATTGCTTCGTTCCCTCTAATAGAACCTGCGTTAGCCAAACGGGTTAACTCAAGTATCTTCCTTGAATCGTTTACGTGATATTTATTTCTTAACTCTTGAAAGCGTTCGCGCAGGAGCTGCTTCCCTCTAGTATCCGGCATACTTTTCATTTCTTCAATAAAAATCGCTATACTATCTCCATACTTAGACGCCAAGCTCAACAACGCACCACTTTCGTTTGGTATCTCATTTCCTGTTAAAATATCTTTGAACCGAAACTGAAGGTTCGAGTGTATTTCGCATCTTCCCTTTGCGTAAGCGCTATTCTTACATCTGGTTCCATTCTTTGTAATACTTAAGCATCTGGTCATTTATTTATATAAAAAAAATTAAATATTATCTACACAATCTTCAACAGGAAGATTGTTTACAATCAACCCAGCACCTCTATTCTCAAGAATAATATGATAATACGTAACCTCGTCTGGGTTATTTCGTTCCTTTTTGCAATTAGGAAGTTTGAATGTTTGTATACCTACAAAATGGTTTTCTTCAGACTTTAGTATGACTCTATGATGGCCAGAGAGATGAATATCTTTATTTGGAACACTCTCGGCAAATGAATCTTTTAAGATTAAATATGGCTTATTTGTATCTTTTATAAAATCAATAAAGTGTGTGTGTTTCGTAATCTGCTTAATCTTTTCAGGTTTATTTGTAAAATATCCGAGAACTTCATCGGTAATATGAAGTTCAGTTATATTTTTTGTTGAAAGATTAGAGAGAAGAACCTCACAGTCGGAGAGGAAGCAATGTTCAGGCGAAGGGTCTGGCGGGGGTTGAGGGTTAAAAGTATAATAAATAACCACACTACCATCTGTATTTGTATTAGTCTCGGTTCCAGCATTATTCGCAGAAGTAATATTGAAGATTGAAAATAAATTATTTATAAAATTCCCGCCACCACCGCCCCCGCCGCCCGGTCCTGTATCAGAAGCGACGCCACCACCGCCCCCGCCGCCATATCCGCCGCCTCCGCCACCAGAAATACTATAATACACACCCCCGATATTTAAATTTCCTCCATCACCTCCATTCCCCATTCCATTTCCCGAACCTCCAATGATTGTGATTAATCCTGATCCCGTGGAACATGCATATGATTTTCCTCCGCTTCCTCCAGATCCATTATAACCATCGTTTCCGTTTAGTCCTCCTATTATATTATTCCCACCTTTTCCACCCATCCCAGACATTCCTTTTAAACCATTGCCAATATTAACGTACTCCGCGTTTGATTCATAGTCCCCTCCATTATTATTGATTCCAGCACCACCTCCGGCTCCGGCTATCAAAAGAACATCCCCGTTATCTTTTACTATGGAGCTAGACCCTCCTCCAGATCCTCCACTAGCCACATCTACGGAATTATTATATGTTCCACCTTTTCCTACGTAAATATTGAGGTAATCTCCAGTTATTTTTGCGTTTAATTCCAAATTAATTTTTGCTCCATTTCCTCCATTGTTATAATATAACGTACCTGCAGAATTGTAAAAACTTGCTCCTCCTCCACCTCCAGTTATCTCTATGCCTACAATCGTATAATCGCTCAAAGTCCCCTCGCCAAAAGGTGGGAAGACCCCATCTTCAGTATAACTTTTAGTTGGCGGCATTTATATTACACAATTTATTTCTAAATTGAAAAAAACCGTTCAAAGTAAACAATAAGCTGCATTATGACTTCGAAACTCAAGATCGAAACTTTGGATGATATCTCGCATATTCTAAAGCGACCGGATATGTATGTTGGTTCGATTAGGAATAAAAAGGCAGAAGAATATGTGGGAAATTTTTCTCAAAATGAAGACGGTTCCCTGTCGCTTTTAGTCAAGAAAGAAATGATTACCTTTTCACCCGCAATTCTGCGCATCTTCGTAGAAGCTCTTTCCAACGCTATCGACAATGTACAGCGGTCAAAGGAAGCAAATGTGCCTTGCTCAAAGATCAAGGTAAATATCAATAGAGAAACTGGAGAAACAAGTGTATGGAACGACGGGCTTGTCATTCCCATTGAACACAATGACGGCGTAGACGAGTACAAACACAGTATGATCTTTGGAAAGCTTCGCACTTCAACCAACTTTAACGATTCGGAAGAGCGCACAGTGTCTGGACGTAATGGCCTTGGTATCAAGCTAACTAATGTTTTCTCAAAGTGGTTTAAAGTCAAGGCGGTTGATCCTCACAGCGGAAAATGTTTTACTCAAGAGTGGAATTATAATATGACAAAAGCGACTAAACCAAAGATCACTTCTTCATCTCTCAAAACTGGATACACCGAAGTAAGTTGGATTCCAGATTTCAACCACTTCTCTGTACAAGGGTACTCTGAGGACATCTTTAGGCTTTATACTCGGTATGTGTTCGACGCAGCTATGCTTACTGGTGTGAATGTGTACCTAAACGATGTAAAGCTTCCAATCAAGTCTCTACAAGACTACTCAAAGCTTTTCTCATCCCCTACATCCGAGTCAGTCTATGTTCGTGGAAAGGACACGGAGGTTCTACTCGCAACTTCTACTGAGTTCGAAGCAGTGTCTTTTGTCAATGGCGTTTTTACGATGCACGGAGGAAAGCATGTGGACGGATGGTCTGAAGCCATCTTTCGACCAATCGTGGATCATTTCAACAAGCCAAACAAGCCACAAATTACAATCAAGGACGTAAAACAATTTTATCGGCTTTTCGTTGTTTCTACTCTCGTGAACCCCGAATTTTCATCTCAATCAAAGACTGAACTAACATCGCCAGAAGTTCAAGCCGCGGTTGAGAAGAAGACTATCAGTGCGATCTTAAAGTGGTCGGTGACAGCCCAAATCTCTGATATTATCAAAAGCAAGGAGTTGATGGTTATGAAGAAGAGCGAAAGCAAGAAGAAGTATGTTCCTATTGAGGGTTATATGCCGGCGAACGAGGCTGGCGGAAAGCATAGCTTAGATTGTACTCTTGCTCTTTGCGAAGGCTTGTCTGCAAAATCTTTTGTCGTGAAAGGTATGGACTCGCCTAACCTAGACAAGATCGGCAGGGATTGGTTTGGTGTGTATCCTCTTCGAGGCAAGATTCTAAATGTAAGAAGTGCCAACGGAAAGCAGATTGCAGAAAATAAAGAAATCACTGCGATCATCCAAGCTCTTGGCTTGAAGTACGATGTGGACTATACAATCGACGAAAACTTTGCAACTCTTAATTATGGAAAGCTGCTGATCCTTACTGACGCAGATACAGATGGAAAGCACATTGCAGGTCTTATCCTTAATCTTTTTCACTTCTTATTTCCAAGTCTTCTCGATCGCAAGATTCCATTTATTTGCAATATGCTCACCCCAATTGCAAAGTTTATGATGAAGTCAGAGGAAAAGGTGTTTTACGATCTTTATCGCGCAGACGAGTACTACAGAGAAAACAAAGACAGGAATATCAAGGTAAAGTACTACAAGGGACTTGGAACACATTCGGACGAAGAGATTGCACAAGAGTTTGGGAAACGTATCATCTCTATTGTAAAGGATGAGAGTGCAGATGAAGCTCTCGTAAAGGCTTTTGATAAAAAGAACGCGGATTTGCGTAAAACTTGGCTTGGCAACTATGATCCAAATATTCGGGTTGAGATCAACGAGAATGATCCAGAACGGCTTATCTCTGTCTTTATCGATCAAGATCTTATTACTTACTCTATTGATCACTGCGTTCGGTCTATTCCATCTGTTGTTGATAGTCTAAAGCAATCTCAGAGAAAGATTTTATACGCCGCATTCCTAAAGAACCTTAAGAAGAATTTTAAGGTCGCACAGTTCGCTGGTTACGTAGCAGAGAACACCAACTACCACCATGGAGAACAAAACCTGCAAGATACCATCATCAATATGGCTCAAGACTTTGTGGGAAGCAACAACATCCCTCTCTTCACGCGCGAAGGTCAATTTGGTTCTCGACTGATGAACGGCGCCGATGCGGCACAGGCACGATACATCTTTACGCGTCTCGATTCGATTACAAGAAAGATTTTTCGAGAAGAGGATGATATCTTGCTTGAACGAGTCATTGACGATGGAGACATTGTAGAACCAACATATTACGTTCCTATTATTCCTATGACTCTTGTTAATGGTTCTGAGGGAATTGGGACTGGATGGTCTTCTTCTGTTCCAATGTATAATCCTTTGGATGTTATCGCTTGTGTAAAAGAATGGATTCGCGAACCCACAAGCGTCGAAGACGGCGTCGTATTTTCAAGTGTCCCCGATATCGCTCCGTGGTACAGGGGGTTCAATGGAACTATCGAAAATAACGGCGATGGAAAGTACACTACATATGGCACACTAAATCGAGACGATAAGAAAAAGACTCCGACCGTATCTATTACAGAAATTCCAATTGGTATGAGTATCGAGAGCTGTCTAGAGATGTTGAACAAGATAACGCACGAAGAGAAACTCATCAAGGGCTTTAAAGATTACTCTACCGCAGATGCAGCGAATTTCGAGATCAAAGAATACAACGATGGTATGAAGTGTAGCGTAAAGAACTTGAAGCTCTTCTCAAAAATTTCTACATCGAATATGGTTCTTTTTGACCGAAATGGTAAGATCAAGAAGTACGAGTCTATTGCAGATATTGTCGATGAGTTCTGTCAAGTTCGTTTAGAGTATTATATCAAACGTAAGCGGCATATTCTGGGAAGTCTCATAAAGAAGATCGAAATGTTAAAGAACAAGCACAGGTTTCTAGTTGATGTTATGGACGGGAATCTAAACATTTACCGGTGCAAGGAAGAGACATTGATTAAGAAACTTGAAGAGATGGGCTATGCAAAGGAAACAAGCAAAGACGAAGCCGATAACGAAGTGGACAAAGGGTACAACTACCTCTTGAGGATGCACGTTCGATCTTATACGGACGAGAAGCTCGTCGAATTAATAAAGGATATACAAAAATGTGAGGAGGAGTTCAATGTGCTAGATAAGACGAATGAGACCGATATTTGGCTGGGTGAGTTGGAAGAGCTAGAGAAGGAGTATACAGGTTGGTTGGCGGATATGAGTAAGGAAAAGAAAAGTTCAAAGAAAAAGCTGGCAAAGAAGTAAAGAATTTATATAATGGTAGCTTAAGAAATTAGAAATCATAATTTCTTAATAAATGGTTAGTGTAGAGCGGAATCTTCATAAGTTCACCTTGAAGCAACCTTCTATATAGTTATTCTTTAAAATTTCCGGAAAAACTTTTACGAGACGGCTTTTACAGTTCTCCATAACCTCAAACGAACTTTTTTCCAAGTTCAGCTTATCGAGCAAGTACTTTTTAGTAATATTATCAATCTCGGTTCCTTTTTCAAGAACGAGTAATCCATATACATCGTCATTCTCGGCTGGAAGTAAGAACATCAACCAAGGGAAATTAGGAACAAAGTCGAGTTTAACATTGCGCCTTTTCAGGCCTTCTATAAACCTTTGAATCTCCCTTTTTTGAGGCTTTAGTTCGTAGTCTTCTATGTTCTTTATTCGTCTGAATACGCTCGACGTATTTAAACTCGACTCTTGATGAGGAAAGTTTTCTGTACTTTCTTCGTTTCCCATTTATTTAAAACTGTTATTAAATAAATGGAATTTTTGAAAGACAGGTCGTTCAAAGACTTAACCACCACGTCGCGCCTTTTGAAAAATATTCAGAAGTATTACTTTCATATTTTCATCGCATTATACAACGAACTCTTAACCGCGGCAATACCTTCTTCCGACTTTCCCGAACTATACGAAACAACTTGTGATAAAGTTAAATCGAGTCACGCACTTACAAGATGTTATATGACTCGTGTCTTGCTGAATGTATTTTTTCTTAAAAAGAATGCTACATACGTTGAAACGCTTCCTGATATATCCAAAGCATCTTGGCGCGATGCTCTTAACGTTGATGTAACTACCGTCTCTTTTACTGGTCCAATTTTTCCTGATCATACTCTTATATTTCTGAGAACCGGCGATGAGTTTTACATCCTACAAAGTTATTATTACGCGTATATGATCACAGGAAAGTACGGAGCTATCAAGCTGAGCAAAACGGAAGCTGAAGCGTTTCTGCATTTATTGACACAATATAAGGCGTACGAAGGAAAGGAATATTCTCCTGAAGATGCCATACGTATCTTTGACCTGAATAAGATGATGCAAAAATACACGGGAATAAACGCACAAAAGCACTTTGTCGATTTTTCAAAAATAGAGAAGCCAAACATAAGGGAAAAGAATTATGTTTACATCCAAACATCAAAAACGGAGTACTCAAACTTTCTTCTTAACACATACAAGAAGATTGAACTCATTACAAAACGTATCAAATCCGTATTTTTCGATGAAGGCGAACACAACCTAACTTTACCGTTTGAATACAGGTTCTACGACGCGTTTAATGAAGCCGAGGTGGCCAAGGATCCAAAAAAATTCGAATATCTCGTAGGGCACAGCTATGAAACTGGAATCGAAGGTATCAGAACCGGACATTCGATTTCTTATGAACGCGTTCAAGGGACACAGTTTACATTGTTTTATTTATCCTATGAAGTATCTGTTCCCGAGAGAATAGTAGAGGGTGAACTGAAATTCTTACTGGACCAAATTTTATTTTATCTAAAAGAATACGTTCCGGTTTATTTTATGACGGGGATTCTACCAGAACCCCAAAAAGTTCGGTACCAAAAGCTCCAGTTCAGGCGTCCGTTTTAGAGTACATCATCAAAAAAAATTTTGATGATCTTAATCAGGTTTATACGTCTATTAGCGTGTAATCAGTATAAGGTTTAACGCAAACAATCAAGTCGAAAACTCTAACGCACTCAATCCCAGAAAAAATGTATAAAAAGAATGAAGCGGAACACTTATTGGTAAAGGAAAAGTATATTCCTACCGAGACAGATATGATAAAAAGTATTCCCAGTCCCGTAAACCCATTTGTCTGAACTGTTGGCGAGATCCGGTCTTTAATGCTTCCAATCGAAAAAACGCACAAAAATACACCTACTATACACGTCAGCATAAGCACAAGATCGAGATATCGAGAGCAAGGCGATTGAAACAACACAAAGGCACCCACGCTGAGATAGAACAGTAGACACAACGACTCGAAAACGAGCTTTGCTTTGATGTAAAGAGACATCTAATTATTATTACAGCGTAAACATTCAAGAAATCAATTCAAAGCACACTCACAGACGGCGGACAAATGAGCTGATAATTTCAGCTCGGCACATTGGGCAAGTCTGGCGGTGCAACCGTTCGTAGCACGAAAAGCACGTAGTGTGGCGGCAGGGAAGAGACAAAAGTTGCGAATCGTCGAAGCAAACGCAACACTCTCTCGCGGTTTCGATGCACAACGGGATGTCGTCAAAAGACACGTGTCTTGTAGTCGGTCTTGGCGACGAACCAAACTCTTCGAATCGTGCCAGATCCACTGGAGCAGAAGGCGTCGGCACAACCGAGTTTTCGCCGTCGTCTGGCCGCGGTGATAGCCAGTCTTGGAATGTAGGAAGAATCGGAGAGCGTACGGGGACGACTTGTTGCATATACGCGTCCAAATGTGCGTGGCAGACGGGCAACGGCGTTCCGTGCCCATCGGTCGCTGTGTTGATCCCACAGATGTCGCCATTGCCAATCGCAAATCGGCACGTGTCGCTACGAGTTTGGTTATTAAGAGCCTCCATCACAACGCAGAATGAGACACAGTCCTTTCATCTTAAAAATAATCAGTTTTGAGAGATGGGCTTTGCAGTTAAGTAAGGTGTGACTACGAAAATCACAGAGAACGCTGCAGCCACCCAGCACCAAAAGGAACCAACTGTATCTCCCGCGTATAATAGACATAGCAAAAATGATATGATAAAAACTGCACTCACGGTTATGGCTTGACTCATTGGTCTCATATAGTACAACGCCAACCCAATCGCACCTATAAATACCGCCATATAAAAAGTGGGATCAAACCCCCACTTCAGATGACGATTCGAACCAGGTTTTGAGCACTCCCATTTCTTAGGCATAAGCAAGACTCCTGCGAACAAAAACACTGCTCCTATCACCAGAGGAGCAACAACCTTCTTTTCGATATATAGCCCAATTCCTATAGCCAAAACGTGAGACCAAAGGGCAAAGTATGCCAAGATGGTTCCTATCTTGTTCAATTTTCCACACTTTTGGTCGGCCCACATCATTGCTTCCCAAAGTTGCATAGACGAGTATGTCAATATCAGCACACCTAATGTTATATCATTGGGCATTCGCCTACAAAAGAGGATAATAGACGCAACTAATCCTATAATCCAAGATATGAACGATGCTTGAAAGCTCCAACACATTTATTTAGGATACTTGTTTTTTGTATTCTTAAGAATAAATGAAGTACGATTACATTATTATAGGAGGTGGGCCAACTGGTCTCACTCTTGCGCTTTATCTTTCAGAGTTGGGATGGAGGTGCTTACTCCTTGACAAAAATCACTCTCTAGGCGGCTGTCATAGGGTTACAAGGCAAGATGGTAATTACTTTACAGAGCACGGTCCGCGTATTTATTCTAGTGCGTATACAAACGTAAAGGAAATCCTTAAGATGATCGGAACTTCGTGGGACGAAACGTTCGTCCCATATAGGTTCAACATTTCCGACATACAAGGGCAAACGTTTAACTCACTAAATATTAGAGAGAAGGCGTTATTCGCCTTAGAGTTTCTGGGTTTTTGCATTGGGTTGGATAAAAGGCGCACAACTATAGGAGAGTTTATGGACAAAAATAAATTCTCCGACTCTTCAAAGGACTATATTGATAGGATATGCAGATTAACTGACGGAGCCGGTTCTGATAGGTATACTCTTTATCAGTTCCTTCAGCTGTTCAACCAAAACGCATTCAATAAATTATTTCAACCGCGTACTCCAAACGACAAAGGTCTGTTTAGGTTATGGGAACAAAAATTGACCAACAACGGAGTAGAAATAATGAAAAAGTGTGATGTTATGGGCATTTCTGATAACATAGTTCATACAAATCGCGGAGATTTTTTTGGAAAGCGTATACTCTTAACAATACCACCTAAACCTTTTGTAAAACTAAGCAAGAACTCAACCCTAAACGGGTACACTATATATGATATATGGTCCAACGGAATTGGTATACCTGTAGACGAATGGGCAGAAGAAGTGTCATATATCATCGACATTCCCATATCCTTTCATTGGAAAAAAGAAGTCTTTCTTTCAAAAGTATGGGGGTTCCCTAGAGATGACTGGGGGATCGCGTTTATTATACTGACTGACTATATGAAGCCCGACCCAGACTCAGGTTTGGTTATAAGTACTTGTATTACGCGTGTTCACGCAAAGTCCAAGTTTACCGGAAAGAGCGCGATTGAGAGTACAGAAAAAGAGTTGATTGACGAAACATTCAGGCAACTGAAAATATCTTTTCCAATGCTTCCGGAATTTAATAAGGCAATCGTTCATAAAAAAACATTGACAGAAGAAGACACAGCATATGTAGAGACAAGCAAGCAGTACTTTATGCCCATGTCGACACCCAATTCTGAACACATATACTATATCGGGACGCACAACGGAAAAAGTCATTACGCATTTACCTCAATGGAGTCGGCCGTCGTCAACGCCATGTACGCTATCAACGAACTTGAACCAAACTCAAAGCTTTGCATCAAACAAGATTACAAGACTGTCAATAACTTGATCTATCTTTTCTTTTTTATTTTTATTGCCGTAGTTTTGTATATACTCGTCTCTCGCAAGAGGGTGTGATCACGCATCCGCAAGCTCGTACGCGAAGCCGTGGCGTTCAACCATAGGGATGTCGTCTTTGTCAAGCGTCGTAAACTCTTCCTCAATCATCTTTCCAATAATGATCCTCTCCTTGCTCGACTTGAAGACGAGTCCTGTCTCTTGGTGAACCCAACGGCCGTTTTGCTTCTTGACGACCTGCATCTTTGTCTCGACCTTTGCACCGTCTTTCTTCTCGTTTTCTGCAGGCTTCTTGACGACCTGCATCTTTGTCTCGACCTTTGCACCGTCTTTCTTCTCGTTTTCGACAGGCTTCTTTGTGTGCTTTGTACACAAGTCAGTGCCTTCGACTACAACTGCTCCACATACAACGCCCTTGGACTTTCCCTTTGTCGGCACGTACACGCACTTGGTTTCGACAGTCTCGTCGACGGTATCCTCAACTTGAGATACGTCTTCGTCCTTAGAGGACTCCACGTCGTCTTCAACCACCTCGTCCTCATTCTTCTTGTGTACTGAGCACATCTTCTTACCAAGAACCGCCTTCTTTCCACATACAACGCCCTTGGACTTTCCCTTTGTCGGCACGTACACGCACGTGTTGCCGTTTTCAGAGATCTTGGTACTGGGGTCTTTCTTTGACTTCTTGGGTCGCTGGACGACCTGTTGTTCGCCGTCAGAGTCGGGCCAAGAGACAGATGCGACAGCGCCGTCGGTGCAAGCCTTCCAGATCAGCATCAATTCTGCCTTCTTCTCGTCGAACGCGGATGTGTCGCTGTCATCGCCAAGTTCGCGACGGGCAAGCTTCGACACAAACTTTTCAACCAGAGCATCGAGGAGAACCGTGAACTGCGCCATACTAAAGAACTAAACTTTTGGCGTTTAAGTGTTTAAAAAAATCAATTTTGGGATTATAAATGGACGCCGTAGCAATATTCAATCCCAAATTAAGTTATATTTCTGGTTTCGTTAAGTTTCATCAATGCGAAGAACATAAAACAACGCTTGTGCATTTCAGTCTTTCAGGCTTGCCTAAAAACAGTATACACGCTATTCATATTCATAAAAAAGGTATCACTAGTATCGAAAATCCGTGCGAGAGTACGTGCGAACACTACAATCCTCACAATAAGCTTCACGGCAGCAGAGATCTTCACGGAAAAAATCGTCACGTAGGAGACCTTATTAATAATTTACATTCGGATATGAATGGAAATTTCAACTATATGTACGAAGACGACTTGATACACGTAAAAGATATACTTGGGCGGTCTGTTGTTATACACAGTGGGATAGATGATTTGGGTGAAAACAGACTGAAAGATAAAGGCAGTGCCACAACCGGAAATGCGGGAGGGCGTATCGCCTGTGCCGTCATTGGCATTAATTAATTACTCTTCGAAAGTTATTTCCGGTGGAGCCAGATCGCGTTTAAGCTTTTCTATATTATACCTTATCCCGTGCTTAAACATAAATTCGGCAAGTTTGTTGTAATCTGAAGGCTTACAATAAGGTATATATTCTTCGAACCGCTCATACTTACAAAATAGTTCTCTTACACGCTCGTGGTTCAACACAGATACATCTACCCCAGACTCTTTAATCTTATCGATGGTTCTATATTCTTTTATAAGTCGAAAGGACTTTTCCGGACCGACCTTGAAAATGTTTTTGTTGTAGTCCGTACCAAACATAATACAAAGATCTAAAAACTCCGAAGAAGAAAGCGCTAAAGAAGACAACACATCTTCATATGAAATAAGAACGCACGTGTCAGTTGATGTATTGATCTTTGTAAGAAAATATGGAGAACCATATGCAAGTACATCTGTATCTTCGGATAGCACAAAGTCTACGTTCCCTTGCTTACATAGATCTGCACAAGTGGTTTCGGCTTCTCCGGGAGCGTTAAAGTACGGAACTCCAAGAATGTCAAGGATGGTCTTTGTTAGCTCAAAGTCGGCCGACGAAAGTTTAACCGACTGCCTTTTGATGCGGTCTACTTCAAATTCGATCTCTTCAATAGTAATATTCGGTCTAACCGTCTGAAGGAGACGCTTTCTGCCCATACTTTCTCCGGGCTTTACTAGATCTAACAGGATAGGGTCGAACTCGTTTGTCATCTTTGCTTTGTCCAACGCAATGCATAGCTGCGAAATACGCTCGTCCAATTTTTCTCGCTGCTCGCGCCTATGTTGCCGTTCCTCATTCTTTTCCTCAGGAGCCTTTGTGTCATATATAAAACAAGCGTGTATATTGTTTCGCCGGAGGCAGGAAATTAGATTAAGAAATGCTCCAATCCAACCATCTTCTCCGAATATGGTTGCATATTTGAAAATGTATAGGGAAATGTCTACTGCACATTTTTTAAATTGTAGTTTCGAGAGATGCACTTCTCTGAATACGTCTGGACACTTTGAACGAAGAAATTTATTTAGATCTTTGATTCCCATTTACCAAAGAAATATCCTCTATTAAAATCAGTTGATTATTTATAACGTCCTTTATAGTTTACCAAAGCTGAACTAGGTTCACGTGCTAATAAAATGTTTATTTCATAGTTTTGCGGCTTCTTTCATTGTCATTTTATGTTTCTTAATGAACTTGTTGTATTCCGAGAGCATTATTCTTATTTTAAAAATAAGAATATTAATTAAATGTCGGATAAGGAAGATCTCAAAGCGCGCCTTCGTGCCAAGTTGGAATTGTCTAAGATCGGACGCCTTCCAAAGGATGCAAAGGAAGACCGTATTGACAGGCTCAAGAAAAAGGTAACAGAAACATTGGTGAAAGAAGCACACGGATCACCTCTAAACTTTTCTGTACAAACAACGCCTTAGTATATAATATCTTTTTCTCCAATCAAATCATTTGTTAAGCGAATAAGAATCAGGTCTCTCGTAATCTCATTAAACTTTTTAACATCCAACCCAAATTTTTTACCGACACTTTTAAATGCCTTAATAACGGATTTCCAGTCAACAACTAAACGAGCCTTTAGTATACCGCTTTTCTCGATAATTTCTTCTCTAAACTTTTTAAGATTATCCAGTGTCAGTGTCGGTACATCTGCCATTTCAAAGTACCTTTCTATGGAAATGTACATTTCCATATCCTTTGAAATAGTTTTCTTTGGTCTGCTCAATTCATAGCAGCCACTTCCCACTACCCACTCGTACTTTTCTCCGGTACAATCTGCTTTGCGAATTTTTGGGCGCCTCGTTCCTTCTATCTTTTGAGGAGGGGTCTTTTTCGATTGCTCTACCAATTCATAGCATCCAGTTCCCACCACCCACTTAAACTTTTCTCCTGTACATTGTGCTTTGCGAATTTTTGGGCGTCGTATCATATTTATTTATTATTTATAAATAATAAATATCTATATCAACATTATCAGAAATATAACCAAGGCGAATACGACTGCGTGGACTAATATACCAGTCATACTAGGGCAGCCAGCGCTATTAATCAGCCGGAGACCGATATTCTTTGTAAGTCCATTCATAAACGCGTAAAGAATCGGCATAGAAAAAATAATAAATAAAACAGCTGTCAAGAGGGATATCAATAATTTTACCTGTATAGTTGGTTTTGCCATTTATTGTATTAAAAATTTTTTTGCAAAGATAAATGGATTCTGAAATTAAAAAAATGACTCAAGAGGTGGAGCAAATAGTAGGAAAAAATCCAATTACAAGCACACGGACATCCCCCGAGAAGTTTCATTTTTCATTTTTCAAAAGAATAGATCCAAAAATATTCTATTCCGGTCTTTTCGCGGTTGTTTTCTTTTCTCTTGCAGTTCTTAAACCGTCGTTTGTATGCACTAAAAGCGAACTCGAAAAGAAAAAAATTTCTTTTATAAAACTTTTAGTGTATACGACTATCATATTCTGCGTAATTGGTTCTGCCTATTACTTTGTCCTCGCAAACTCAAAGTTCTTAAATATATAAAAAACAAAGACGACAAGAACGCACTTGATGGCTGTTAATACAATCTTGCTATTTCCTGCCGGTGGATAGATGTTTTTTATCATGTCTTCGAGTTGCTGCGACGAAAACACGATAAATAATGCGATGATGACAATCGATTCCTTGAGCTCCTTGAAAAGGTTAGATGCGGTTTCTTTTTTAAACATCATGTTTGCGAGCTGCTCATTGTATGGCGAGTCGTCTTGAGGCAAGGCTTCTATCAGGTCTCCTTTTAATGTCATTTAAGACTACCAACATATTATTTTAAGCTAATATTAAATGCCGCTGAAATTAAGCAAAGTTGAAAACCTTCTCTTGAACAACCGATTGTTGATCACAAGCTTTTATTTACTCGGCGACCGATGCGTGTTTATAAAAGTTTTTTCAATAGACAAAGGACATTCGTTTCTCATTAAGATAGACTCGGAATATAAATTAGTTATAACGAAAGAGCAAATAAGTCAAAGGCCAAATATAAACGTTCTTTTTTTAAACTCGATAACAGAGGAAGCATCCGATACATCCACAGTAGAAAGATACGGAAAGATTCCAGACGATGACGAGATACGCCGCAGGTACGATATTAATTTTCAAAAAAATGAAGTAGGAGGAAAAGAAGAACTTGAAGCCAACTTAGAAAATAAATATAAAAAAAAGTTTTTTCTCGGAGATCTTGATCAATCGTTTAAACACGATCACAAGGAATGTAAACGACAACTCAAGAGACTAAGTTTGTCGTTTTCCGACATTCGGTATATGCTTAGTATGGTATATAACAATCTTTTTTTATATGTAGACGACAAATCTAAAATAAATTCTTTTTTGATACGCGAACAGAATACAGAAGGCCGGAAACTCCTTTTTGTTATCGTCCGATTAGACTTTTTTTTCGAAGACAAGGATCGCATCATCAAAGACGTAATAACAATAAAAAAATCTTTGTTTAGTATAGTGGACAAAACATCGGAAGCGAATGTGGGCAACTTACTTCTCATCTTAAAAAAATTTGAAGCAGTCGGGACTATCATAACAGAGATAAATAAAATAAAAAGGACGATATATACTCATCTCGAGCAATTTGAAAAACTAATAGAAACTTTAGTTGAAAAGGAACACACTCTAGCAGAAGAAATTTATGTGTTGGAAGAATCTCACGAAAAAGGTGAAATAAATGAAGTTGCTTTCGTACACGCAAAGCGCGCGGTCGAAGAAAAGAAAGAAAAGGCGATTGGGGTAAAGCAAAGGATACTGAAAAACATAAACAAAACTCTTAATCAATATGATGATATTTATCTGAAGTGCGACAAGCTTGAATTCGATAATACAATCCTACTGGATACTTTGTTAAAAAATATAAAGGAAATGGAGGAAGAAATAGAAAAAAATGTTGAGAGTTAATAAATGTTTATGAAAGACGCCAACGGAAATAGACTACAGGTCAATCTAAAAATGCAGGATGCTCCTCCTACGGTAGTCGAAAAATATGAAGAAAAGTCGGCAGGTAGCAATAAGACACTTCTTTACGTCGCTCTTTTTATAGGACTAGCAGTTGCTATCGGAAGTGGGTATATGCTCTTGAAAGAAGATTCGGACAAGTCCCCAGATGTAACAATTGCCCGTAAAAATTTTGGATATAAATTATAAACTATTATAAATGTCTTGGAAAGATGATAATAGTTTAATGTGTGATACCTTTACTAAACGGAGACACACTCCCTTTCACGAAGAAGAGTGGAGGCGAAAGATCCCAAGTGCGTACAAAACTCGATGTCAGGTTGCGTATGAAAGATGCAGGGCTCTTGCGCAAATAGGACACCCTATCCCCAGAGAAACGTGCACAGGATACAAAGTGTCTGCAAATTTAATAGAGGCTATGATAAACCGAAGAAACGCTCGTATGGGTATAATGCCCAGTCTTCCAAAGGATCTGCCGAAATTAAGATTCGTCGAGGCTAAACGCAAGTCGCCTAAACGCAAGTCGCCTAAACGCAAGTCGCCTAAACGCAAGTCGCCTAAACGCAAGTCGCCTAAACGCATCTGAAAACTAAGGCTACTTTTTTAAACAGTAAAATTTTTACTGATATTAAATAAGAAATGCCAACTATAACTTATAGTACCGATGGAATTTTTCCGATATCTGGTACATTGGTTGACTATACTATCACACAAATAGAAATTGCAGGAGGTGGCGGTGGGGCGGGACATACGATTTCTACGAATACAGATGGCGGTGGTGGGGCTAATATAAAAATCAATGATATTAGTATAGGTGGCGGCGTAGCTTTTTTGAACATTTATGTTGGAACTGGCGGACATTCATTATTAATATCTACGTCTGGAGGCGGAGGAGGAGGTGGATCTAGTAAAATAATAACCGATACAGGCGTTATATTGACAATTTCAGGCGCTGGGGGAGGCGGAGGACAAAACACTGGATCAAACGGAGGAAATGGAGGAACTCCAGTAGGTCAAAATGGAAGCGGAAATAATTTATATACTGGAAAAGGTGGAAATAATAGTAATGGAGGAGTTGCCGGACAATATGTATCTGGTTTACTTCCAATAGATGGAAGTAATGCATACCTACCCAATCCAGTTTTTGGCGGAAATGGAGGCTTGGGTATAGGCGAAAATGAAATAGATTTTGCTACAGGCGGAACTGGAAATGGAGGAAATTCTGGAGGCAGTGGCGGAGGAGGTGTTGGTATCGGAGGTGGAGGCGGTGGAGGCGGTGGATATGGTGGAGGCGGTGGTGGAAGCACTGGCGATGGCGGTGGAGGAGGCGGTGCTAGTTTTGTAAATCCAAGTTTTTCTTCTACAATAATTTATTCTGTTGCATCAAACGGCGGAAATGTATTAAATTTTGAAGGAGGTAATGGATACATAACCATTACCTATAACCTTAATACATCTATCTGCCTCCTTTCCGACTGCGAAGTTCTTCTTTCAAACTTTACGCTTAAGAACATCACCGAGATTACTCTTTCTGATGAAGTCTTTGGGTATTTTTCAAAGCGTCCCGAGAAGATCAAAAAGGTAATTAAACACAGTCATTTCATCAACTTTTTAGAGGACACAAATAAGCCTTACTTAATTGAAAAGAATGCATTCGGTTCTAACGTCCCCGATAAAGACATTCATCTTTCGGGACATCATCGAATCATCGCTCACAGCGAGGATAATCACTTTGTGGGCGTTCAGACGTTTAAACTCGAAAATTGCAAAAAGGAGATAGTTAATCCTGACGAAGTGGACTATTATCACATCATTCTTGAAAATAAAGGAGTCGGTTTAATAGTAAACAATCTTCCCGTAGAAGATTGTATAGAATAATAAAGTCTATAAATATTTGCCATATATATCTTTGTACGGGCTTTGTAGTTTCCCATATACATTATCCAAGGCGTCTTTACTGAGCACTTTTCTAATAAAAACGTTCTTTTGTGTAGTATCAAACTCGAGCACATTTATTTTTTTAACGCCTTCTGCTTCATTCGGAGACTGCGTCATCGTTTTTAAAGTGTGGTATGATCGTTGCCTTTCCATTTATTATACTATACTTTAAAAACGATTTATATTCTTGGAAAAAATAATAAATGGACTTCCTTTCAGTTTCGCCATCTATTGACATTATTATCGGTCCTATGTTTTCGGGAAAGACTACAGAGCTCCACAGGAGGCTAAACATTTGTGCGGACGCAGAATACGTTGTTCTTTACATAAACTCGATAAAAGATACCCGCGCAGAGCTTATTTCTACCCACAATTCAACACTAAAGAACTCTGAGTTGATCCAGTATGTGAAAACCGATAACCTGTTGGACATTGAATCTAATATTTGTATGAGTGCAGATGTCATAGGGATAGATGAAGCTCAGTTTTTTCCAGATCTTTTTGCCTTTGCAAAGGAAATGTGTGAAACTTTTGGCAAGAAGGTAATTGTGTCGGGGCTCAACGGGGATTTCAATAGGCGACCTTTTGGTCAGGTCATTGATTTAATTACCATCAGCGATACGATAACAAAGCTCAACCCATTCTGTATGCAATGCAGAAAAACAAAGAATACAATGACTCCAGCGCTTTTTTCTAAGCGTATCTGTACCGAGACAGACATTCTTCTTATTGGAGGGAAAACGCAATACATCCCCACGTGCAGAGCGTGTTATAATTCATCTAAATAGCGAGGGAGTCAAAGTCTAACTCCACACCGTCGTCGTCATCCTCTTGTATCATTAGCTTTTGCATGTGCTTGATGGCACCGGCTTCATCCAACCCACACACCCGTTTTATCAAGTCGACCGAATGAGGCTGGTACTTCAGAATGCGTGCAGGTGATGTGTAGTCTTGTACATACTCATATCGGAAAAAGTGGTCAGACAAATTCGTGTCAAAACAAAAGACCTTATTCCCGTAGCGGTCTCCTACTTGAGACCAAAACTCAAGTCCCTTCTTGCGCGCTTCTTGTATATCGATGAACCCTTTGACGCCTTTGTTTTCACATCTTTCGGGCGTGTTGAGGATATTAAACTTACGATTGAAGTTCACCGCCGCGAGACCGTTTCTAACGATGTGGGACAGGCAAAAGATGTTATAACGTCCTTGATAAGGAACATACTTACCCCAATTGATTCGGGCAAGCATATGTCCCTTGTGGCCGTATGTCGCCCTGACATTGTCTTCTACCCGTTCAACGTACCTTCCACAGTCGTCGAGGATCGTCTTGAACAAATCTTTTGACATATCCGAAAACCCAGTGTGGTATTTTAGTGCACTCATCGCGATCTCTTCCTTCACAAAGCCGTCCTGATCTGCGTAGTTGACTAGGTGCATATCAGACCGAAGAATATTTAGAAGAACTGTCCTGAGGTAGAATGTGTCCATTGCTTGAATTATTTCTTATTGATTTTTTCTCCTTAAAAAAATCAATCCACATACCACAAACTAAAAAAGAGTCCCACAACCGGCTTCCTTTTCGGCGACTGCTAAACCAATCGTGTACATTATGCCAGAGATTAGTACTACTCCGAACGAGCTCCATATAATGAGCTTTTGGATGATACCGATCTCGGGTATGTCTATCAAGAGAGCGGACACGAAGAGTACAATCACGTGAGCGGCTATGATAGAAGGCCCCAGAATAGACAGCTTGGCAAGCTTCTTTGCGTCAAACTTGCCTTTCCTACACAAAAACGCAAAGTATGCAAAGGTCAATGCATACAAAACAACCGAACCGGCCAAGAAGTACAGGATGTAGTTCTTAATAGAGGCTTGGTTTGAAAGTCCAGTCTTGGACATAACGAAGTATATGATCATACCGACGATAACAGTCTTTATTAATACTTTCAAAAGAAACATACCGATTTCTTTGATCTTATTCATAGGATTTAAATCGCTGAGAGAAAAGTTTTCTTGCATTTATTATATATTTTATTTAAGTTTCTCCTTCGTACTTTATGATCCCTTTCTTTACGTAGATATCAAAAGATGAAGTATCAATATCATTTTCGTATTCCTTTTGTAAGTCTGTTATTAAGTCTGGAAAAACTTTTCTGAAAAATCTAAGGAAATACCTTCTTTTAAGGGGAAACTTTGTGGGAATAATCATCTCCTCTAGGATCGTGCCTAAGAGGCTTTCGTTGCAGTTTTCGTTGCAAACGTGCATACATTTTACATCATCTATCTTGATAAAGCGTGTATTCATTATATTCCGCAACTCATTTTCTTGTACACACACAACACACGCGCCGCAAGACGCATGTTTCTTTTGCCCTTCGAGTTCAAGTTTCATTTCGCCTGAAACAACCATCATCCCATGCGCGCACACGGAATCAAGGCACGAGCAAAACTTTTTATCGGTTGCGTGGAGACAAGACTGGTGTACTAAATCGGCAATCTTTTTGTTTAACCGACCGTGAATAGCACCCAGTATCTGATCTTCAAAAGATATTTTGATAGAGTATTCGTCTACTATTCCCGAGAACACGTTCGCCATTCTCTCCATAATACCAGTTGAACATATACCAGCAGACTCGCTCAACTCTTCAAAAAGGCGAGAGAAAAGGAGCTCTTTGTATTCGTGCGAAGATATAAAAGAGTATACGTGGACAAGACTCCTTTTTAATGTAAGATTATGTGTGCCATATAGAGCACAATCTAACTTGATACGGTTAAGTGCAATCTTTGCGTTATCGTTTAGTTTAGAAAAGATATCCGACTCTACATACTCAAAGTCGATCACATCTCCGCTTTCTTTTCGAGATAGCGGAAGCTCGCTCAACGCACACAGAGTTCTTAGAGCAGATTCTTCGACCTCTTTTGTGTGTGCATTTTGGGCATTATCATAGATATTCATTATCTCGCCCATTTTGCCTTCTTTTCCTAAAAAGATAATAAGAGCTTCCGCCCGCCTCTTGTATTCGTTTTCTCCGTATCTGAGTACAACATCGGTTGCGTCCGCTCTGATGTTGTAAGAAAAGGTCGCGGTCTCTCCTATACTTAAGAGCGCTTCTAATATTTCGGATTTCTCTTCAAGTTCTTTGTGGTTAACAAGAAGATGTTGAGCAGCGAGTACCCTAAACATTAGTTCAAAGTTTTCGTTGGCCAAAAGAAATAAAAGAAACGTCTTTTCAAGTTTTATGCGTTCCTCTTCTAGCTTTTCTCGCTCATATTTTGATAACCAAGTTTTACGCATATCATAGCTTGTTTTAAGTGAAAGAGTTGTCTTGAACCTATACTCGGGGTTCAAAGAATGAATGCTTAGAAAATCTTTAAACTTTTTTATGGACACCTCGTGATAATCTTTATTTCTCAACAACGTAAAGATTGCTTCGACTCGTTTGGTATGCACGACATCTTGGTTATCGAACTCTTCGCTCAGCACACATAATGAGTCAAAAAAGGGCTTAGAGTCTTCTTTATAGCAGCACAGGTTAAGAATACACTCTAAACGCACTTCATACGGAAAGGATGTATCGGAGCAACCTTTGACCAAGAATGACTCTAGCATCTTGGTCGGAGCTATTGAATAAATACAAACAAGGCGGCGCAAGACATCTACGATCTCATCCCCTTTGATCTTGTAGTACATACAAAGTGCACTCAATCTCACATCTTCATCTATAGAGAAATCAAGAATAATTTCGGTCATATTTTCCTGAGTTAAGTTTGGAGTTTCACGATAGTCATCATCCAAGATTAACAGATCTTCGATTAAAGTAGACATACTCTTTAGAATTCTACATAATTCTTTTAACCTATAATAAATGCTTAGCTCGAAGGATGTATTCACAGCAAATAAAAATGTTGTTGGGAGTATGATAAATTATAAAAATGGAAGCATTCCGTACTATTCTTCTGGACCATCTACCGATGTAGATAACGACGTGTTTCCATACACACGGTTTTTCAGAGGGCAGTATAAAAGCGACTTTCCTATTGCAATTGACAGAGAAGCTGGATGGAAGCCTGTTAAAAATAGCTGTTATCGAAACCCAGTAGTGAAACCCGAAACAGACTTGTATCCAAACCACTGCTTCCAAGCAGCGCCGTCTACGACGTATCCTTGCTACCCAGAATACCTCAGGAAATATTCGGACAAGGCTGCTATGGATTTACAATTATTTAGAAAGGGTGTTAACGAGTATCGTTAATACTCATTTAAAGATTTATTACCTATATATGCACCTATAGCTCAGTCGGTAGAGCGCTGCTCTTATAAGGCAGTTGTCGCGGGTTCGATCCCCGCTAGGTGCATCATTATTTCTAACACCTCGTTAGAAATAAATTGATACCCACGCTCAACATATCAGTACCCGCGTTTACGAAACTCAGTCGAAAGAGCTTAGAAACCAAATGAATGTACAAAAAATCGAAGAGAGAGAGAAGGAGAAAATGAAACTTCCAATTTTTAGTTTGGGATTTTTTGTAAAGTTGGTTTTTGTCTTCAAAGATTAAGCTTTCATATTAACCTAAAAGATTAATATGGTTATTAAATGATTGTCGTATTGGTTGGTAGCATAGGTTCCGGAAAAAGTACTGCTTGTGAATATCTAGTAGAATCGTGGGGGTTTAAAGAAACATCGTTTGCAGAGCCGATTAAAAAATTTGCGATTTCGCTTGGCTTTGAAGAGAAAGATGTATATGGTACACAGGAAGAAAAGCTCAGAGTTAATCCTTACTGGGGTATCTCAGGCCGCGAGTTTATGCAAAAGTTTGGTACTGATATTATGCGAAAGAATAGCAAAGTTTTATCTGAAGAGATAACTAACGTGTGGATCAAAGCGGTCGAGTGTAAGATGAAAAAAGCAAAGGATCAAGGGACGCACCTCGTTGTATCGGATGGCCGTTTTGAAGATGAGATTGAAGCAGTTAGAACATACGGAGGTATTGTTATCAAGCTATCGCGGTCAGATACCACATTCGACTTGACTCACGAGTCTGAGAAAAACTTTGATAAGATCAAAGCAGATTACGAGTACAACAACAACGGAACAAAAGAAGACCTATACACGTTCTTAAAGAATGTCGTTATGCTTCTCGAATTTGACCATTATAAATAATTATGGATGGACGACTTGCTCTTCAATGTGAAAAGACCTGACAGTCTTTTCATAATAAAACATGTAAAAATACCACATCTGAACTTTTATATAATAATTATACTCATCCGATTCAACACTTAACCTTCGCGAAGATGACACAAAGTTGTCCTTAAACTCGCCTATCTTTCTTAAAACAAAATTCTTTGCCGAATCAAGTGATGAAAAGATATACAAAATATTAGTTGCGTCATCAACTTCTTCTTGGACGACAAAGACAGTCCTCCGTACATCTTCGGTTTCATTCATTAATTTGTTTAGATCGCTCATTTATATAGAATGTTTAAATATTAAAGCCGTTCTGTAATGCGACTTCTAGTAGGCAATTTTAATTTTGGAGCAAGTGTAGATTCCGAAGAAACGGGTATGCGTACTCTTTCGACTGTAGGTATCCTTTCCTCGAAGACTTGACGTTCGCGCGAAGCATCCATAGGACTATATAGTAATTGGTGCAGGTCCACTCGCCCTCTTATCCCAGACATCTTTTCCTCTCTCTTTTTACGTTCGAACATTTGCTGCCGTTCGATTCGTTGTTGTCTTCGTCTTTCCGCAAAAAGTTCGTCTTGGGCGCGGCGCAACGAGAGTCGATAATCTTCTTCCAGACGTGAACGTTCTCTTTCGGCTTGCTCTATTCGCCGCCTAGTTTCAGACCCATCTAGTTTAGATTTTAACTTTTTGAACGTATGGGCCATACCCTCGTACATTTTGCTTGCCAATTCATTAATCGATGCCAACAGTTGAAAGAAATATGGGGAAACAGTCTGACGAGACTCATCTATAAATCTTGCTATGTTTATCATTCCCGTTTCAAAATTGCCCCTATAGTCTATATTGTAGAGCATATAATATAACTCAAGCAGCAAATTGCCTAAAGCTGCGGCCGCCGGTTTACTCATTTCAATTATGACAATGAGTATACTTATAATCGTATACAAAAAGACCTGTCCAATAATTTTTAGTGATTCAAATCCTAAAATAAGGATAAATTTTGCAAAATCGATTGCTCTGGGAATTATCACATCCTTAGTATATGCATACACATGTTCCCTAGACGGCAAATTCTGAAGAATATAATAAGTGAAATTCTGCCATATAAAGTTTGTAATGTGATCAAGATATGTTAATATAGGAGAAAGTGAAATTATTGGGCCCGCTACCGGTACCGCCGGTCCTACTGGCCGTATTGTTGTGGGATAGTACTGGGGCGCGCCTCTAGGTCCAAACAGCGGGGCTTGGGGTGGAGGTACAAAGGGTGGAGGCGCCGCTCTAGGTGGGGGTGGAGGTACAAAGGGTGGAGGTGGAGGCGCCGCTCTAGGTGGGGGT
>Ga0214917_10000782_pt1 | contig 41404 bp, 55 predicted proteins | sample LL_1208_BB_MetaG_FD_177983 | JGI IMG/M metagenome (GOLD analysis project Ga0214917, IMG submission 177983) | Freshwater microbial communities from Lake Lanier, Atlanta, Georgia, United States - LL_1208_BB | ecosystem: Environmental > Aquatic > Freshwater > Lake | place: USA: Georgia | collected... | reverse complement strand
ATATCAGGCATTTCACCACCCATATCAGGCATTTCACCACCCATATCAGGTATAGGTGTTTCTTCACCTCCCATATTTTGACTCATATCAACAGGTGGCATATCATCAGCGGAAGTCACATCTCCCATTGGTGTTGGCATTTCAGCGGGTGCAACTGGTTGATCTGTTGCTGGAACTGAGGGTGGTACTGGTGGCTTTGGTGTTTTTAATGTAAATCTTTTTTGTTCACCTAAATTAAATAAAGGTGTTTCCTCTTCATTTTCAACTAATCTATTTACCTCTTTAGCTATTAAATTCAAACGTTTCAAAGCAGCTGAATATGAACCATAGTACTTTCTGTTTTTCATAGGTTCAATATAATCATAAGATTCATCAACTCTTTTTTTGATTACATATCCCATTTTTTCTTTAACAATCTCATATTCTTTTCCGTCCGATAAAACCTTACTGTATTCAGTTCTTGCGGTTTCATTGATGTTGTTAGGGATGTTCTCCTTATAACGAGAAATTTCCAAAATTCTTTGTATTTTGGATTCACCAGTTAATCTTTCACTCCCAATAGGTTTTAGATCTGCCATTTTATTATTTTTTAGTTTTTTTTATGAATTAAGTCCGTGCATTCCACCCAATTGTACCATACCCAACTGAATAATCGCAACTTCTTGATTTGTTGACCAAATAGGATGTGGTAAAGTTTTTTGAGTTAAGGAGGTACAAGTACATCCTGTACTACTGTAACATTCTCTACATTCGAAATATTCTGTACCTGCGCTAAATGCTCCTTCCATAGTTTTTTATGTTATAAATATACTGAAATGTTAAATAATTGAATTATTGGATTGTTAAAGCGAAAGTTTCCTATCCATTAACTCATTTTTAAATGTTTGAAGTTTTTCAAGATATCCATTCCTTCGTAAAAACTTGAACACCATATTTTCATATGAAAGTTCGCCACCCTTATCCAACCCAGATTTTCTATATTTTTTAAGTTTGTCAGTAAAATCTTTTATTTTTTTCAATGCGGTATCAATATCTAGATCTTTTACATCAATCATCAAATTATCAATTCTATCCATCATTGTGTCCGCTTTCTTTAAAAAAAATTTCTTATCTATATTTACTTTTTTCTTAATCGGTTGGTTGATCCAATCGTTAAATAGAACTGAATAAACACCAGATGATACATGTTTTTCTGAAATATCCTCAGCATATAATTCAACTTCATAACCCTTAACTCTGATATTATGGTTTTCATTAAAAAGTGTTTTTTTCAGATTGAAGAGTTCTTTATACAATTCTCTTTCTGATGGATCGAATTGTTCAAAATCTATGATACAATGCAAATCAATATCCGAAAACTTCGACCAATTATAATTGGCTAAAGACCCGGTGAACCTTACATCCGATAAAAAAATATCATCACCTAAGTATCCTTGGAACTCAGAAGCAATTTTTAATAAAATTTTTCTGATTTGAGGTTTGAGTCTTGGATTGTCGGTAAAAACATCATTCCATATCTCACCATTGAGAATATCTCTAGTTTCAAATGATTTGAGTATTTCTTGATAACCTTCCATTCATCATAAATATATTATCAAGTCAGTTTTTTATATTTGAATGCTTTTGCGATGTTAGTATTGAAAAAATTTCCTTGTGACTCCGCTAATCTAAATTGAGCATAGATTTTATGTGGAACATTTTCATAGGAGTATTTGGTTCCATTTTTAAATTCTACAACCAAACTACTATCACTAGTATCATATTCAGTCCTGACTAAATTACTTGATTGTACTTCATTTATGATTTTGGTACCCTCGATTGTTTGTTTTGATATTGCCATAGTTTTTAAATTAAAAGACCGACCTTTTTTAGGGGTCGGTCTTTCCATAAATATACGAAAATTACTTTTCTACTTCTGTGAATTCAACGTCTTGAATATCATTTGTAGTATTCATATCATCTTCTGGTTTCATTGTTGAGTATATTTCGTTTGAAACCTCAGTAAAGACTTTATTAAGTTTTTCCGAATATTCTTTACAGTTTTCTTCATTTCGTTCAGAATAAGCTTTCTCTAAATTTTCCAAACATTCATTTAACTTCGTAGATTGTTCTTCAGTAAACTTATCTTTCCACTCTTCCATATTTTTTTTCGTGTTGAAAATTTGATTATCACATTGATTGAACAATTCAACTCTTTGTTGTGTCAATTTATCTTGTTCCAAATTTTCCTGAGCTTCGCGTTTCATTCTTTCGATTTCTTCTGGTGTTAATGAAGAACCACCTTCAATTCTGATTTTATTTTCCTTACCAGACGCCTGGTCTTTTGCGGTGACATGAAGAATTCCATTTGCATCAATATCAATTGTAACTTCAATTTGTGGTACACCTCGTGGTGCTGGTGTAATACCTTCCAAGAAAAATCTACCCAAGGATCTGTTATCATTCGCCATTGGTCTTTCACCTTGTAGTACATTAATATCTACAGTTGGTTGATTATCGACAGCCGTTGAGAATGTTTGTTGTTTTTTGATTGGAATGGTTGTATTAGCTTCAATAATTTTTGTCATTACACCACCCATAGTCTCGATACCGAATGACAATGGAATAACATCTAGAAGTAGTACATCATCTACATCACCAGTAAGAACCGCACCTTGTATAGCAGCTCCTAAAGCCACAACTTCATCAGGATTAACTGATTTATTTGCTTTTTTACCAATGAAGTTCTCAACCGCTTCTTGGATTGCTGGAATACGAGTAGACCCACCAACTAAAACTACCTCATCAATTTCGGATGGTTTTAATTTAGCATTTTTAAGAGCTTTTTTCGCACAAGCAATTGTTCTGTCAACCAATTCTTTTGTCAGTTGTTCAAATTTACTTCTTGACAATGATTTAACAAAGTGAACAGGGACACCTTCACGAGCAGTAATGTAAGGTAAATTAATTTCACTATTCGAAGATGAGGATAATTCAATTTTTGCTTTTTCAGCAGCTTCTCTGACTCTTTGGAGAGCCATTGGGTCTTTTGTAAGATCAACACCATATTCATTTTGAAACTCAGATGTCATCCAATTGATAATTGCGTTATCAAAATCATCACCACCCAAATGTGTGTCACCATCAGTTGATTTTACTTCAAAAATCCCATCACCAATTTCAAGTACCGATACGTCATGAGTTCCACCACCACAGTCAAATACCAATATTTTTGAATCTTTTGATTTTTTATCTAAACCATAAGCCAATGCTGCGGCTGTTGGCTCATTAATAATCCTTTCAACTTTCAATCCCGCAATTTCACCAGCCTCAATAGTAGCACTTCTTTCTTGGTCACCAAAATAAGCTGGTACCGTAATAACAGCTCTTGTTACTTCATAACCCAAATAATCTTCAGCTGTTTTTTTCATTTTCTGTAGAATAGTTGCTGAAATTTCTTGTGGTGTATATGTCTTATCATCAATTTTTACACCAACTAGACCAGTTGATGTTTTGGTTGTTTTGTAAGGAACTTTTTTTGATTCTGCTTTACATTTATCAAAATCTTTACCTATAAATCTTTTTATTGAAGAGACTGTCTTTTCTGGATTGGTTACCGCCTGTCTTTTTGCAGGGTCACCAACCTTTCGATCTTTATCAGTAAAAGCAACAATCGATGGTGTAGTTCTCTTACCTTCTGAATTAGCAACCACGATAGGTTGACCACCTTCAATAATTGCTACCGCCGAGTTTGTGGTACCTAAGTCGATACCAATAATTACATTTTTATTCATAACTTTGTTTTTTTAGTTTTATTTTATCCTAACACTACAAACAATATACCAATCAGAAAAATAAGTCAATATGACATAAAAAATTTATTTTTTCTGACAATATGACAAAGATTGTTTTTTAATCAATAGTTCACTATATTTGTAAAAAAATAAAGAAAATGATAGAATCAATGGACGAAAACGAAAAAGAACAAGATGTTCGTAAAAAAAGTGGTGGGACGCCTGTATTGGATAATTTCAGTCGGGATTTAAATAAATTAGCCGCTGAAGGTAAATTGGATCCAGTTGTTGGTCGTGAAGTAGAAATTACTCGAATTGCTCAAATTTTATCTCGTAGAAAAAAAAATAACGCAATTATCATTGGTGAACCGGGTGCTGGTAAAACCTCAATCGTTGAAGGGTTGGCAATTCAAATTCACGAAGGTAAATGTCCGAGAAATCTAAGGGATAAACGAATTGTAAATTTGGATCTTACTTCAATTGTTGCTGGTACAAAATATCGTGGACAATTTGAGGAACGAATGAAGGCTATTATTGAAGAGATTGCTGACAATCCTGATGTCATTATTTTCATTGATGAAATCCACACTATGGTTGGTGCTGGGAATTCGTCGGGAGCTATGGATGCTTCAAATATTTTCAAACCAGCATTATCTCGGGGTGAAATTCATTGTATTGGTGCGACAACTTTTGATGAATATAGGCAACATATTGAAAAAGATGGTGCTCTTGAAAGAAGATTTCAAAAAGTTGTTGTAGATCCACCATCTAGAACGGAAACACTCCAAATCATCAAACAATCCAAATCAAGATACGAGGATTTCCATAAAGTCACGTATTCAGATGAGGTATTAGAACTCTGTGTGAACTTGGCGGATAGGTATATTACCGATAGAGAGTTCCCAGACAAAGCTTTTGATATTCTAGATGAGGTTGGTTCCAAATCACAAATTGATATCAAAGCACCACCAATTATTGAGAATCTTAAAACGAAAGCTTCTGAAATTAAAAAACAAAAGTTGGACGTGGTCAAAAAACAAGACTATGAAAAAGCCGCTGATTTAAGAGATGCTGAAAAGAAAATTCTAGATAAACTAGAAATTGAAAAGAAAAAATTTGAAGAAGAACTCTTGATGAACAAACGTCCAATTGATGTGGATGTGGTTTTGGATGTTGTGTCTAATATGACGAAAATACCTTTGAACCGTTTGACTTTGGATGATAAGAATAATTTATCCAATCTTGAAAATGAATTATCAAAAAAAGTAATTGGACAAAACGAAGCGATTACCAAAATTTCGAAATCAATTCGTAGAAACCGTTTGAAATTTAAAGATCCGAATAAACCGATCGGTAGTTACATTTTCTTAGGTGGAACTGGAACAGGAAAAACACATTTGGCAAAACAATTGGCTGAACAAATTTTTGGATCTCCTGATGCTTTAATTCGTGTCGATATGAGTGAATATCAAGAAAAACATAATGTTTCTAGATTGATTGGTGCTCCTCCTGGATACGTTGGTTATGATCAGGGCGGTCAACTTACCGAACAGGTAAAAGCTAAACCATACTCACTTGTTTTATTCGATGAGATCGAAAAAGCCAACAAGGATATCTTTCATACACTTCTTCAAATGCTTGACGAAGGACATATCACAGATGGTCTAGGTAGGAAAATTAGTTTCAAAAATTGTTTGATTATTATGACATCAAACATTGGTATCAAAAAAATTCAAGATTTCGGAACTGGTATCGGTTTCACAACAAGCAGGTACGCTGAAGAAGAAAAGAAAAAAACAATTCTTCAATCTGAAATGAAAAAATATTTTCAACCAGAATTTCTCAATCGTATTGATGATGTTATTGTCTTCAATTCCCTCGGAAAAGAAGAGGTTAAAGAGATTGTTAAAATTGAAGTTGCAAAACTTACAACTCGTCTCAAAGGATTGAAGATCAATGTGACTTGTCAAGATTCAGTTGTTGAACATATTGCCGAAGTTGGATTTGATGAGACCTATGGTGCTCGACCCATTAAACGAGCTATTCAAGAAAAAATTGAAGACTTGATCTCCGAAAAATATCTGTCGGGTGATATTGTGGAAGGTAAAAATTATTACCTTACCTACAAAGATGAAGAGATTAAGATATCAACAAAAAAGGGGACTTAAGTCCCCTTTTTCTTTTTCACCAATTATCACCAACGAAAATCTTGTAATCTTTTGTTCGATTCCATTCGGTGAACTTCATAACCCAATGACTCAATCATTCGTTTGGCAACCTCAATTGAATTGTAAAGATCATCTAATACAATGTATTCATTTGCGGTGTGATAATTGTAATACCCACAAGAAATATTAATTGAGGCCAATCCGTGCTTGAGTACCATTTGAGAAACGTCAGTATATGGGTGATACATATACTGGGCATCAATCATCATTTCGGTGATAATCGGATTTACTTTCGAGAAAAAATCTGAATCTCTATCAAATAACCGAACACCACTACAAACTTCAGAGATCATATAATTTTCTGGAGCATCAAGTTGAATTGTATATCCAACGTTCTTGAAAAATTCTGGATCACTATTTTTTGAGCCGTGACATCCAGTTTCTTCACTTACAAAAAATGCCACCTTTACGTGTGGTAAATCCATCAATATTGTAAGTCCTCCAAAAATTCCACATTTATCGTCACCACCAATACCAGTTGGTTTACCATTCGAGTTTACACCTTTTAAACAAGTCTTGGATCTTTGTTGTCTGTCCTTACCAATAAATTCTTCAACTATAATTTGATCAACCAAATTGTGAACTGTATCAGTATGTGCTATTACACAAGGAAAAACTTGATTTTGAAATCTCTCCGATGTTTTGGTGGCATAAACATTCCCATAATCATCCACGTAGTGTGGTATATTCTGTTCAGTCAAATAATTGTCAAGAAACTCGATCATCAAGTCCTCTTGATAAGTTTTAGTTGGGACTGCCAAAATAGTTTTCAACAAGTCATAATTTCTATATTCCATAATGAAGCAAATATAGTTCAAAAATTTGACATTTCAAAATTTTTCAGTATATTTATATTCACTCGGGGCTAACAGGAATCGACTGGTTTCAATGGATCTGAGAGGGCATGACGGGGCTGAATTAACCTCGTAAAAACTGGTTCAAACAATCAAATGGCGATGTTTTCGCACGTATGGAGACAATCGGACTCTTGAAGTCTGATGTCGCGGTTGTAGCTTAATTGAGACAATCACCGGGGGTTACGGACTAAGTACCTTGCAACAGAAGTCCTTACGGTGTGGTTCCTACCCAAAAAGGAATGGAGGTTAAGTTAGGGGTTCTACCGATTTAAGTGAAACTCCCACGGTTGTTGGTAATAATGGTAAATAAGAACCAACTATTTGTCGGTTATGAATAATCGAATAATCATGTAGACCTCTCGTGAAATAATTCACAGGACGGTGGTTCGAATCCACCTAGCTCCACAAACTAAACCCATCGAATTCGAGGGGTTTAAAAACAACCAGCAAAAGAAATGTACTGGTTCTTTCCATGTTTTTGGAGAATCTGAACCACTACTTTACCGTCAATCTTAGAACTTCCTTTTAGGAATTGTTTGAAGTCTTCAACAGCTAATTTTGCATCCCTGTCATTATCTTTCATTAATAACTGTATAAGAGCTACAAGTCCACCAGCGTAAGTCTTTGGCCCACCAAAACAATTTTCAGGGACATGAACTTCTGGTTTTTTTTTCGCAGATTCCTCTCTTATATGTCTCTTAAGATTCTCTCTTAAAATTCTCTTTAAATCATTCATAAACATAAATATCGTATAGTTGTAAATATTTCGTTTGATCAAAAAAAATATTAAATGTCTAATATAATAGACACTATAAAAAAAATAAATAATTTATTAGACATTTTGTTTGACATTTATAACTTTGAGTGTATATTTACATCATAAACAAAACAAATTTATGAAAAACATTCTTTTCTTGGCTCTAATCGCCACCGCTCTAGTTTCTTGTCAAGAAGCTACAGAAGAAACAACCGTTGAAGAAACTGTTGTTGAAGAAACTACTGAAACTGTAGATACTACAGCAGTAGCAACCGATTCAACTCAAACTATTCAGTAATCTTAGTAGTTCGAGAGTCATCAAAGTCCGAAGTAATTCGGACTTTTTTTTACATTAAATTTTTAATTCTTTGAATTTGTTCTTGTAAATGTTCTTCTTTACTTAAACCTGGGAGTGCTGCTAGAGCCATTGGTATTGCTGTTTTATTGGCTAACAATCTGTAAAAATCACTGATAGGGCCTTGGGTTGGACTAGGATTATTGTTCGGTGGTGTATCTTTTGGTCGTTTACCATCTTCTTTATTGGATCCTGTTGCTACAGCACCACCAATTACCCATGTTTTAAAATCAACGTAGTTTCTTACGTCTTTATACCGACTTGCAATATGTAAATGACTACTAGTTGGGGCATCTTCCCATTCAACAACTGTACCAATTAAGTCACCTTTTTTTACTTGTTCACCTCTACGAACTTTAGAATCTATATGAGTGTAATATATTTCATCATCTTCAGATTTAACAGTAACTCTATCACCGTAAATATTACCAGTCCTTTTGTTATTGGAATTCATGGATATCACTACACCATCTGAAATTGAATAAACTTTAGTACCAGGTCTGACCGTTAAATCATACCCATTTCCACTATACCAATCACCTTTGTGACCAGGTCGACTCCGATGTTGACTAGGAGTACTGCCCACATTTACGTTCTCAGTATCAAATAATGTTGTTGCCATTATAATAAATATGTTGCTAACGAATTTGACTCAGATGATAATTCAGTTTTGAATTTTTCTGAAAAATTATTATTTTCTAGAATTTCATCTGGAATTTCAGAAAACACCCAGCTTAAAGAAAGTATTCCAATCAAATTTTTATTTATATCATAGATAGGTACTGAACTAAGTGCGTAGTTTCCAAATGTTTTCAATAAACTTCTTGTTGGTAAATCTCTAACATCTTCTTCTATATTTGTTGAAAACATACCCATATTAATTGTTTCTGAAATAAACCAAGTGTGATGTGAAACAAATACATTTTGAAATCTTTCAAACATTCTTTCAAGACCATCAGAACACCTTTCAAAGGTTATTGATACTTTTTGCATCGGAGCTTGTGTGTAGAACATACCACCATTGTGGAACTGCATAATATAAATTCTATCCGCATTATATTTTCGTCTTAGTTCTCTGATTGTAAAATGTACAACCTCGTCTTTTTGAATTTGTTTGATAAGTTTTCCTTGTGATTTTTTTTCTTTAAATTTCTCCATCCAACTCTTAAAAAAACCAGCAGCAATAAGTGCTACAATAATTGATGTTGTTGAGGTTATAAGAGTTGTAATAATATTAATCCAATTCATTTGTTAAATTGATTTATCAATTAAATATCACGTTCTATTAATTAAATTAACAATTTTGAATTATTTTTTTGGAAAACCAGAGTCATTATCATAAAACATTCTTTCGCTATCCTCAGTATTCCATTTTTCATACCCTTCACAATTATAATAATCTTTATTAACAAGATAATCTGGTTTTTCTGGAAAAGGTTTTGTAACAAAACTAGGTTCAAACCATTTAATTCGATTGTTTGGTTGTAGAGCTATTTGACCATTTTCTAGTAAAATAATATGGTGAGATTTATGTTCCAATGGATCTTCAGATAATGTTAGATCAGTATTAAAATCATTACTACCCCAATTTATTGTAGCGTAATAATTTCCTTTATAAAATTTTCTATCTTTCATATAAACTTCTACAGGAGTATCGTATACGTATGACAAATGTATTAAAGTAAAATTATAAGAAAAACAATTCCAAATCTGTAAATAATGAAAAGGTAAATCTGGATTTGGTAATTCAGGTTCGGTCAAAAGAGCGTGACTTGGTAATTTATCTCTTAAAACTCCATTTTCTAAAAGAACTTGAAATAATGTAGCTTGTCCCGGCATACATCTTACAGATATAATAACTCCGGGTGTGAATTCTCCATGACCTTTTTTTCCTTGGTATAAGTACTCATTTCTAAGGAAAACTTTGAGCGGAAAAAAATTGTGTTCAATGTATGCCATTTTTTTTGATTTAAATATAATTATATTTTAGAACATTTATATGCTATGAAGATTCCTTTATCGTTTGAAGATTATTTGAAAGATCCTCTGAAGTATATTCAATTCATTTTGATTTTAGTTGTCGGGTATTTATGGGTCGACAACAAAATGAACTATCAAAAACAAATCAAAAGTTGTTCATCGGATGTTGTTGAACTAAGAGAAGATGTAAAAAATTTAACAGAAAGATTACGTAAAACAGATAGTACATTAGCTAGAACTCAAGGAATATTATCGGTACTTAACGAACAAACAAGATGAAATATTCACTATTGTTTTTTTTAATTTTGAGTTCTTGTAACCTAATACAAACTAAGGAAGAAGAAAGATACATCGATTCTGCAATTATTTTTTTAGACACCATTTCTTCAGAACCTACAACTAATTTGGATAGTTTAAACAAAATTTTGGATAGTATTGAATCGCGAATACCAAAAATTAAAGAAAAGAACGTTTTGTATGTTCAAACAGCTGATTCTTTGAAAAAAGTGAATATTGAAATGAAGATCAAAGAAAAAAAACTGAAAGAAAAAGAAATTGAGTGTTTAATTTACTTGTCCCGTGAACAATACAATAGTGCTAAATCATTCGACACTCTCCGTATCGACACTAATCGTTTGAATTAATTCATCCAAAGAAGAACTGTAAATTAAAAGTTCTTCGTTGACATTGATTGTTGGTGTATAATTTAACCTAATTGTTCTTTTGTCTAAATCAATAATGAAAAATCCTTGGCCACCATTTTCTTCTTCCCAACCTGGGATCGTAGCTTCCAAAAAATCATATAATATATCTTCTAATCCACTTGGAATTCGAACTTCATCTTTAGTTTCCAACGAACTCATTTTGTCATCGATATAACCCTCATCACCATTACCATTAAAATCAACACGATACTTTCCTTTTTTACCGTCATTCATTAGATCATTCAATACTTCATCTAATTTTGGATTTTTTTTAGTGCTCATAAGGTAACTTTTTCCGTCTCCTTCAGTAAGATATGAAAAATCTCCAGTTACTGTAAATTTATTATTTGGGAAGTCAAATGAATACTCAAAGAATTCAGTATGAACAAGTTCTGGATCCTGATCAATATTGTGATACTGTATTATTTCCAAATTTAATTTTTCAGCAATGAAAGATACTACAGCAGACATTGGAGTTGGGAATGGTTGTTTGAATTCGTTACCATCTACTTGGCGGCACCAACAGTAGTCACGCCTCTCGTAAATCCTAGAAAGATCTCCGTCAACATCAAAAGAAACGACATGACATTTTTTTTTCCAATAGCTAATCAAAGCCATAAGTTGTTTTACTGGTGAATTCATTTTATTAATTTAATTGTTATTGTCGTCACTTGAAGTTATAGTTTGAATTAATTCGTCTATTGAACCCATATGAATCATTACGGAGTCACTTTCTTCATAATTTTCGGTATAATTTAGTTCAATTGAGTTATTATTTAAGTCAATAATAAAAAACCCAAAACTACCCTCATTATTTTCCCACCCAGGGTGTCTGGCACCTAAGAAGTCATATAACTCATCCTCTAATCCACTTGGAATTTTATCTGCCTCAGACCTTTCCAAACTACTCATGTTATCATCAATATATCCAGAGTCTCCACTACCATTAAAATCAACTCGGTATTTCCCTTTCTTTCCATTTTTTTTAAGATCATTCAATACTTCAGTTAACACTTCATTATTTTTGGTGTTTCTCATTGAAACTATTTCATCACCTTCCGTAATGTATGAATAATTACAAATCACTTTAAAATTCTTTTCTGAAAAATTAAACTGAAATTCATATGAATAAATGTTGGGGTCTCCCGCATCTATATCATTTACTGCTCTATCTTCTAAATCTAGTAAATCAATCAAATACTGCATGACTACTCGCATTGGGGTTGGATATGGTAATTTGGTCATTGAATTGTCTATTGAAGTACATTGACATGAATTTTGGTAATCCCATCCAAATCCACCCAACTCTTCATCCATTTCAAAATATACTTTAGAACATTTTCTTTGCCAGTATTTTATTACGGCTACAAGTTGTTTTGCTGTTTGGTTCATAAAAATAAATATCTAATCTTCTAATTCTATTTTACCTGTTCTTAAAAACCACATTGGTTTTTTTTCGGATTTAATCGCGTCTATCCATTCTTTTGCTGAAGGAATGTAATTATAACAATCTTCCAATACATGTTGTTCACCCACATACCTTGTATAAACAATCTTATCTTCACTATTTTGAAATGATGTACCAAAAATTTTTTCCATTTCAAAAATTCCTTCACTATGATGTCGAAACATTCGGTGTATAGAGTGTCCTACCCACCCTTTTGTTTCATCAAGCCAATTATGTAAGTGAATATAATCTTCCCATTTTCCACCAAATTTTTTTGCAGATGATTTTGCGTGAAGAATTGGATGTGCCATTCTTAAATCTGTTTAACTAAATATTCGTGATTTGAGTCAGAATTCTTTTGGAGCAAAACTCGAAATTTTTCAGCCTCGTCAAAATTTTCAAATTCTAATACTTCATCCTGATTATCCAAAAGAATCACAGGTAGTATTTTGTGAATGTTGGTATCTTTATTTTCAACTTTGATATTTTTGATAATACAGTATGACATAATTATATTTGATTTACGAACAAAATTTAGTATGTTTTGATAAAAAGTCAAATAATGAGTCACGTATTAGTATTAAATGCCGATTTTACACCATTGAATATAACTTCTTTACAAAAAAGTATGAAATTAATTTTGAAAGGTAAAGCGGAAATTTTGAAAGAGGATTTAGAAAAAATTTTAACGGTTTCAGGGGAATTTATTCGACCTTTGATCATTAGGTTATTTAATTATGTTAAATTTAGACCAAAAGCAATCAAAATTAGTCGTCATAGAATTTATGCTCGAGATAACCATCAGTGTGTTTATTGTGGGTCAAAAAGGAATTTAACGCTTGATCACATCATACCTAGATCTAAAGGTGGCCCAAATACTTGGTCAAATATGGTGACATCTTGTTCTAGTTGTAATGTAAAAAAAGGTGATAAAAGTTTGGAGCAAGCAAAAATGAAATTGAATGTTCAACCGTACGAACCTCAATTTTTTACTGAAATTGCTGGTAAAAATTTGGAGACTACTTGGGAAAACTTTAAAAGAGATTTTTTTTAATTTGCTAATTTCATAGCCCACTCTTTTCCTAGATTTTTGATATTTTCTCGCCATTTTGTTACAGCGTCACAGATAATTGGGAGAAGTAAATCTTGTAATTTTTGTATTACAGAATTTTTACTTTCTGTTAAATGTGTGACAATTGCATTTCTAATCAGATTTAAAAAATTGTTATCATAACCAGTTTCAGCTTGTTTGGTTGTTATGATTGACTCTATCAAACTGTCAGAAATTCTATTTGTCAAATATTGACAACTAGTAAGTAATTTGGGAAATTCAGCAATAGGTGTGCTAGCTATCGTATTTTTTACGATATTATAAAAATAACTTGTTTTTTGTATTCCTAAAAGTTTAGCTACAGCATCAACAATATACTCTTTCATTACTTCTGGTATAGCACTAACGCCACCACCAATAAATCCGCCTAAAACACCAAATAGATCAAACTCTTCATTGAGTTGAGTCAAATTATATCCTTGTTCTTCTAAATGTATTATTTCAGATAAGTACGATAATACTAAATGTTTTTCTGAAATATATTCTTGTTCTAAAACAAATTTTAATCTTGATTGAACAATACTATGTTCAATGATGAGATCACTCTTTTTCTCTTTAATTTCAGAAATGTTTTTTTTTAGACTTTGTGATATCTTGTCCATATAATAATATTTTTTTGTTTCTAATATGAATTTATTTTACATTATATTGTGATACGTCAGTTCCGTATATTCCTGGATATTGTGACTGATCTAGATTTACTAAACTATCTAGTTGATTTTTTATATTATTTGGTGTAGTACTTGTATTTGTCTGAGTAGTAGTTGTCGAAGCTACACCACAAGGTAAAACTTTATTCTCTGTTTTTGCTGCTGTGAGTGGTCCCCAAATTCCATCAACGTTTAAATCAGGAAATTTTCCTTGAAACGTTTGTACAGCCGCAACGGTTTTAGGACCATAAATACCATCAACACCATCACCGTTAGGACCAGTATTACCTAAATCAATCTTTTGACTTTTCAAGAATGTTTGAATATTGATTACACATTCATTTTTTCCTGTTGGAATGTATTTTGATTTTTGTTTTGTTTCTGGGGCTACAGGTGTTATATCTTGACCATCGGGATTAACAATTTTTACCTCCTCCTTACCACCTCGAGACCAAAGCCACCAAGCACCTAATAATAGTGCGCCTGTAGCAACACCCCACTTATTGTTCCAAACAAATTGTTTTGTACCATTAAGTAATTTTTTAAATCTACTCATTTTAATTTCTTCAGCGGTAACAACAGGTATTTCTTCGGCCGCGTTTTTGGCTTGATTAGCAACTTGTGTCTTTTTTGGTTTTTGAGTACCACCTTTAGGCCCTTTGTCCCTTAGTAATTGACCTGCCAAACGATTTGGAGTTTTACGTCCCGCACTTTCCGCTGTTTTTCTAATAATTTCACGAGCCTCATCATCGGCATATCCAAAACCTTTGAGTGTTTTCATTACTATAGCTTCTTTTTGTGTATTAACTTGACCAGCGACACCATCAGGATATACATTTTGAGCTCCTTTTACAAAATCATCTAACGTCATCAATTGAGCTCTAAACGTATTTTTTAATTCGGGGACAGTTCTGATTAAATTTTTGACGAGTTGATTTTTTTGTATCTCATTCATTGTTGCCAATGCATTAACCAAATCATCGTAATTTTTAATGCCTTTTACCCCAGTAAATATTGCTGCATTTTTTGCAATCTCGTCAGCATTTTGTAAACCACGTAATGAACCAAGTAATTTACCAGCTAATTGGGTTTGTTCTTCTAATTTATTTTTTTCATCTTGTAAATTATCAGATAAAATTTTATTATTTACAGACTCCATCAAATTTATGAAGTGTCTAATCATTTTTGTATTATTGTTTTCCATAATAGTTAGTATTTTATTTTAATCATATAATCCAGCTGCGGCCCATTCATCTCTCATTGTTGAACCGACGCTATTCATTATCTCAGGGTTGAGTAATTGGTTTGACATTTGTTTTTGTTTTTCTACTTGATCCGCAGCATATTTTTCTATACCAGCGGTTAAAGCACCCATACCAGCACCCCACTGAACACCCCTAAGACCAGCTTTTGCAATTTCTTGTCCAGATTTTTTAGATAACTGTCTAATTGGATTTGTAATATCTGTTTTAATTGCCTTTTTACCTGCTGCAACCCCCTCACGAAATAAGTTATTCAAATTTTTTGAAAAACTAGTTAAAGAATTTTGGGCTTGTTGAATTACATTACTTACCGATTTTAAACCTAATGTATTCGATAACCATTTGATTGGTTGTAGTAATAAACTTTTGATTCCAGTTGCACCTAGTTCTATTAGTTTTACTAATGGTGCTAGGATTGGTGATTTTTTAATTGAAGCCCATTTTGCTGTTCTATTTGCATTTAAAAACCTTTTGATTGGTTTTACCGCGGCTCCAGTCAATATTAAACCTAAAAAACAACAACCAATATCTAAGTACGTTAACCAAGTATTTGGCATTTTACCTATTGATAGTTGATATAATTTCCATATACCCAAAGAACCCCATAAAATTGCACTAGTAACTTTACCAATTCCCAACATACTCAACGCAACATCAGCGCCAATTGTTACTGGGTTTAATAAAAATTTTTCCAATTTATCAAAAAACCAAGGAAGCCCTTGTTTCAAAACATAAGATGCTGCTTCTTTAACTGATGAAATTACACTACTAGTAATTTTTTTGGTTGCGTCCAAAGCTTTTTGGAATACGTTTTTTTCTTGTTCATTCAAAAAATTTTTTCCTATAGGAAAAATTTCCAATAATTTATTTTTAACAAAATCCCAACTCTCTATAACTAAAATTTCTAATGATAATAAACTATCCTGTATATTTTCTGTGATTAGTTTCATTCCATATTTTACTTCATATTCAAGTACAATATTTGGATCAAAACTTATCAAAGGATAAATCAATTTTTTTATATTTGAAAAAATTTGAGTTTTATCATTTAGACCGAGTTTTAAATTATGTAATGTATGTTCTTTAAAAAATTCACATACAACAACAGGGTGCATGTTATTTACATTATATCTCAAACCCTTTTCTAAATCGATAAGGGTTTCTTCAAAATATAACCATTTTTTATTTTCACTAACTAACATTATTTTTTAGATATAAGACATCAATAAATATCTGATTATAGTAAAGTATTCGCTTTACCTCTTGTTATGGGATATGAATCTTTCCATTTGGTATTACCTATTTGGTTGGCGGAACCTCTTTTAATCCCCGTTTCCCATTTGGTGACCGTTGGGTATGCTGGTGGCGGGCCTGAGCTCGTTGTTGCACCATCAGTCTCTTGTTCTTCAAATTCAACTTTATTTCCTATCAAAGAACGTAACATTCTTATGTAGTAATTTATATCAATATCACTCATAAGTTATAAATATTCAATTAATAACTTTCGGCTTCAGGAAGTTTCTCAGTTATCGAAAAAAATTCATTCATAAACAATGTCAATTCACTTTCATCGATTTCTGTTTCAAATTCTTCCATCTCATATTCCTCATCCAAATATTCTTCATCCATATCGGTCATATCCAATGGTTCTGGAAAAATGTCGTAACCATATTCCAAAATGACATCCAAATCAAATGTATAAGTTCTGATGACCTCATCGGTATCCTCGTCTATTCTAAATTTGACCTCCAAATTATTTGAGACCAAGTTAGTTTCCAAAATTTCTCTTATTTCCATAATTTTTTTTCTTACAAATATCTCATTTTTTCAAAAAAATCAATATTTCACATTAAAAAATAAACAACCTTAAATATTTTACGTATATTTGTGGTATGAATGATCTTTGGTCTGACGCTCACAAATTTCTTTTGGATATGCAAGTTGGTACTTCATACAACAACGTAACTTGTATTGGAAGAACGGAAAAAAAAATATTTCTTTCAAATGATATCGTTGTGACTATCAGAAAAGTCAAAGGAGCCCCAATATATTATTTGATATCAAACAAAAAGATATCAAGAGGAAACAGAAAATACGACTATATTGATCAAATTCTTAGAGACATCGAAGGGTTTTTGATCTACAAAAAACTCACGGAAAATTCTCAGAACCTAGACGTTCTTTGAAACATTTCAAGTATTTTATTTCTTTGTGTGTGAAATGATTCATCCAGGTCTTCACTCTCCGTAAACTCATCTTCAACAAACATCCAATTGTTGTCTTCCTCATCCGAAGGTTCATTTAATCTATCACTTGGTTTTTGTCCCTCACCTGATTTTAACTTATCATAAAACTCGGATGCCGCATTCAAATCTTCTAAATCAATTTCATCAGCTTCTGGGTTCATATCATCACGATATGCATAAGCATCATCCATATCCATATCTTCGTAAGTTTCCTTCATACCACATTCAACACAATCATCTTCCTCCATCTCAATAGTTTCAAAATCTTCTTGAGATTCATTGATACCCATATTTGTATATTTTTTTACATCACCCTTATTATTTACAACAAAACCCTCCTTGTCGTTTGCAAAATCTTGAACATACAAAGGTTGTGGTTCAGTATTGTTTTGTTGAACTAATCTGTACCCATCATAAATTTTCTTATGTTGATCCAGAATGTTATTTTTTTCTTGTTGAGTGATCCCTACGAAATATGCGTTCATAATTTTTTTTCTAATAAATATTTGATTTACCAAAAAAGTATTTTATATTTCAAATGTCACACGGGTCAAATTAATTTCATAGTCTTGGTCGGCGATTGGTAGTTAAGTTTGGGGGTTACCGTGTGACTTTTTTTTTGTTCATCGTGTATTTATAGGGGTATGACACAAAATTTAATTTTATCTGAGGGGTTTGATGAAGATTTGTTGAAAATTTTCTCTGGTTTAGAAAAAGCGACAAAATCCATTTATAGAACCGCAAAAACTTTGGGTATTGAAAATACAAAATTTTTACTTACATACTCAGCCATCATAGGAGCATTGGTACGACCTTTAAATGCGTCTCTAAGTTCCGAATTTCCAAATCTAACTGACTCCGAAAAAATTCTTCTCATAATCGGAGTATGTTCTGTTTATTATAATCAAAACGCCAGTGAAATTCGTCAAATTTCTAGATTAATCAGAGAAAAAAATTTAACCAAAGAATTCAATTCGATCAAAAAAAGTACGGAAAAAATGATGAATTTGTTTCGAATATTCATATCGAATACAACAAAGTCCGCAAAGATGATAAATGAAATTGTTTTCTTTATATTTCTTTTACCAGTACTAGATTACATTTTAAAAATAAATGCTGGGGCATTTTCAAGTCAGGATTTGAATGACTTGGCTAAAAGAATTGTTGCGTTAAGTGTCATTTCTGTAAATCAAAGTTTTATCAAAAAAATTCTTCAAAAAGTCGCAAAAAAATCCAAACAAGAGTGAACTATTTTGTGGAAAACTATTATCCACGTTATTTGACTTGATTGTTTTTTGATTTACATTTGTTGATATGGAACTCATATCTACACATCCTGTAAAAAAATCAGATTTAGGTTTTCACGGAAATCTATTTGGTGGAACATTACTTAAATGGTTGGATTCTGCTGGAGCTTCTTTGGCCATGCAAGTGTGTGATACACCTCGTGTGGTTACAATTAAAATAGATGAATGTCTATTCAAAAAACCAGCAAGAGAAGGTCATTTACTCAAAGTGTATGGTAAAGTTGATACTATTGGAAATACTTCTTTAAAACTTTACATTGAAGCGAGGGCTCATAATGTATACACAGGAAATCAAACAACGATACTATCAACCTACATTACATTTGTAAGGATCGATGAGGACGGTAACCCAATTCCAATTTCACAAAGAGTGAAAGTTAAATACGGTTTTGGTTCAGAAACAAACAATACACTTCAAAAATAAAAAAACTTCAAAATGGCAAAATTATCAGAAATAAAACAAAGAAATCCTCAATTAAACTTTTCTTTTTTGGATTATTTAACACTTTTGGATAGTTCCGATACAAATAAATTCGTCCCACTGATGACGAAATGTATTATAAGTGAACTAAAAAAAAGAGTTCAACCTAGTATCTTTGGAAACAACGTGTATAGTAGTTTACGAATTGATAAAATATCAGATAAATTTGAAGAATCAAAAGTTGATTTAAATGAAATTAATTTTTTGGTTGATTATTTTAATAATTTCTTAAATGAATATTGTGAAAAAGAACTGATTTTGGATTTTATGGATCTTTACCAGAAAAATTATGTTGAAAATTTAGACCTTAACACCATTTCTGATTTAGACCAATTGAGAGAAGTTTATCATAAAGCACATTCAAAATTTATTGTAAAAAGTTCAAGTAAAGAGGTAATCAAACTCATTGATGACGAAGAATGGCTTGTCATAAGACCGTTGACTTTTGAATCCTCAAAATCTTATGGGTCTGGAACAAAATGGTGTACCACATCTAAAAATAATCCACATCATTTTTTTAGATACTATTCTCGTGGAATTTTAATTTATTGTATTAATAAAATTACAGGTTATAAAGTGGCTGTTTTTTGGGATGTAAATGATGAAAGTTCACCCACATTTTGGAATGTGTTGGATCATCAAATAGATTCAATGATGACTGAACTTCCTCCTTACATTTTGAAACACATCAGAAATTTACCAAAAACATCAAATAAATCATTATGTGATGCTAAAACTCTAGAAATAAATGCAAAATACGAAATCGAAGAGAAATCTGTAAGTCTGATCGAGGAAGTTATGGCTATTGGAGAACCAAGAAATATGGTACAAGAAGATCAGGACGATATTGTTGGTATTGAGCCAGATGTCAACGTGAATTATGAAGGAGAAACTATGGTTGATATTTTTTGATTATTTCAAAATTCCCATATTCTCACTACTAAATCACCGTTACCTTTAATAATTCTGTGATACTGATAAGATGGGATTTCAATCATTTTTCCTTTTTCTATTTTAACTGGTAATTCATTATCTCTTTGAAATAGCCAATCAGTATCGTGTTCACAAACAACTTTACGATGTTTTAGATCATAATGCCACTTAAGTTCATGGGTTTTTACTTTTTCAGAAAACTTCCGAACTATTGAATTATTGTCTAAAATTTGAGTGAAAGGTAGTTTTGACATTACCAAGGACTTGATGATTTGATACCAAGTTTAGATCTGTATCTTGAAATATTACAAGACCAATATCCAGCTTTTGTTTTGTCTTTTTTAGTGTGACATTTATGTCTGGCTCTAAAAGATTTTGCAGCTTTTGGGTTATTATTTCTTACTCTTAGATTTGGGTCACCAAAGGACACTTTGATAACATTACCTGACTTATTCTTAACATAAACTGAAAATTTTTTGGGCCCACCAGGTGTTCTGAATGGAGAATTTAAGTTTACTTTACGACCTCGATATTCGGCTTCTGATATAAAATTTCCGTCTCTAAACGGAATGTCTAACCAAACAATGTCACCGTTGTAGTATGCTGTCTTCCCAATGTCTGTATTTATAAACCACTCATCATCTTCATTCAATTCGATCATGTCCATTGAATACAACTCACGAACTTCATTTATCAATTCAAAATAACTATCTGAAAATGGTCTGTATACATTCTCAGAAAGAGTCAATTTATTAGTTAAGTGATGTCTCAAAGACTCAGAAATTTCACAGTTTTCTTTAAGAAGCATTGGTCGTTTGACCAAATCTTCTTTAAGAATTTGTTTTATAAGATCTCTCATAATTTTTTTCAATAAATATTATTATTGGTAGGAATATTTATTGGTTGTGTTGAAATTTATGGACATATTAAAAGAAAGTGATGACAACATCTTTATTCCTCGAAGAACAAAAGAGGAAAAGGATAAGAAATTACTTTTTAGAGATTACAGAAAAATACGTGATTACATCAAAAATGGTTCACCAGGTGATTTAGATTTCAGTGGTTCACCTATAGAATTCTTACCAAAAAACCTTACCCAAGTTAATGGTGATCTAAGATTAATTGAATGTGAAAATCTCAAATCACTTCCTAGTGGTCTCAATATAGAGGGTGATCTCTATTTAATTAGATGTAAAAATTTACAATCACTTCCTAACGGTCTTAAAGTAAAAGGTCATCTTTATCTCACAAGTTCCAATATCAATCAATTACCACAAGATTTAGAATTTGGTAGAGGTATTTATCTCGAAAGGACACCAATAGAAAAACTTCCAAATAATTTAACAGTTAATGGAGATTTAGATCTTGAAGGTTGTAAAAACATCACATCACTTCCAAGTGGACTCAAAGTTAGTAATACTTTAAATCTTTTTGATAACAATATTAATGAATTACCACCAGACTTAGAAGTTTATGATAGGTTAATTTTGTATGGTACACCACTATCTAAGCTCTCAAGGGATAAAATAAAAAAAATGATACCCAATGTTAAAGGAAGAATTTTAGGGGTTTCGAATATTTACTAATGAAGCTCAATGTTAAATTAGAATTGAGTGGATTAAATACAAAAATTCAAAATTATGTTACTGAAATTAAACTCAAAAGGTGATGATGTTAAAAAACTTCAAACTAAACTTGGTCTGACAGCTGATGGTGTATTTGGTGCTGGTACAGAAAAAAAAGTTAAGGAATGGCAAACCGCTAATGGTTTAACAGCCGATGGTATTGTTGGTGACGGTACTTGGGCGAAAATGTTCCCAACAACAGCATCACCACAACCACAAGTTGTGAAAGAAGATGTTGTAATACCAACAGGTGGTGTTTTTAAATTAGAAAAATTAAAAGGTCACATTCCAGATTCAGTAATTGCTCAAATTCCTGATACCGCGAAAAAATTCAATATTACAACACCTCTTAGATTAGCACATTTCTTAGCACAATGTGGTCACGAATCTGGAGGATTTAAACACATTCAAGAAAATTTGAACTATTCTGCTGATGGCTTGAAAAAAATATTTCCAAAATATTTTCCTGGTAATCTTGCTGAATCGTATGCTCGTAATCCTGAAAAAATCGCATCCAAAGTTTATGGCGGTAGAATGGGTAACGGTGATGAAACGACAAAGGAAGGTTTCAAATTTAGAGGTCGTGGTTTTATTCAATTGACTGGTAAACAAAACTATACCAACTTTGCTAAGTTTATCGGTGAGGATACCGTAGCTAATCCAGATTTAGTTGCCACAAAATATCCATTAGCATCAGCAGCATTCTTTTTTGATTCAAATAAATTGTGGTCAATCTGTGATAAAGGAGCTGATGAAGCTACAGTCACAGCTGTTACTAAAAGAGTTAACGGTGGAACAATAGGTCTCGTTGATCGTTTAAAACATTTCAAAGAATACTATAGTTTATTAAGTTAAAAATGAATTTATGTCAAACGAAAATTTTGATTCGTATCAAAAGTTTTTAGATAGAGTTAGAAGTAGATTTCCAACTAAAGAAAGTTTTGTCAAATTTTTAAAAGCTTTCCATTCTTATTTTGTTCGTAAAACTGGAATCAAAGTTATCAATAAGGATGACATTAAATTAACGGATTCACCGATTTTTGACTATTGGAATACGATCAAATCAACCTTTTCTTTTGAGTCGGATAATTTAAATTGGTTTTTTTTCATTATGAATACAATAATTGAAAATCAAGAATCAATTTTATCAAACGAACTCACCACTGAGAATTTAAAAATCAAAAATTACAATTACTTTACTGTTAGAGTAAATGATATTATCTATAGTCGAAACAGATATGAATATAAAGTTCCTTACGGCGGTTATGCTGACAAAAACGACCTTGAGAATGCTTACTATCATCTACTTAAAGATTGGTTTGAATATCAACAAATGGATCCTGAATTGATTAACGTTGAATACAATGACATAAGTTACGATGAATGGGCAATTTCAAAAATTACAGTGAAAAAATCTATAGATCCAAAAATATATGAATGATTATAATTTTTTTAATTCAAGAAAAGATGTTTTGATCTATTTGAAAAAATTGTATCCATTTTTTTTAAACAGATTTCCAAATGATTTTGATGAATATGGACAATTAGAGGATATTAATATGTTTATTTATAGTAAATATTATAGCACCTTTGATACATTTATAACCGAACAAAATCTTAAAAGTAGTTTATTAAAGTACGGAATTGACTTATCAGATACTTTTGTTTTTAACAATTTTTTCTATTTTTCAATGAAATTAATTAAACTAAACCATGGTGTTAAATTTGATCTTGTAAATGAGAGTAATCTGAAAGAACCTGAAAAAAATTATTTCAATGTCCTAGTTGAATATCTAACAGATGCAAGAAATGTTGGTTTTTACGACGTACCATTATCAGGTTTTTGGTATCCAGAACAAGCAAAAAATTATTTTTTGTGGGGTGTTGAAAATGATGATTCTTTTAGAGACATTGAATTATTCGACCGTGATTTTAAAGTAAAAGATGAAAATGTAACGGATATTTGGGTTGCTACAATCAATAATCTTAAGTTTAAAAAAAATAGAGATATTTAAAAATATGGCCGAAAAAAGAGATATATTAAGATTATTCCCAACAAAAGAACGTTTAGTAACATTTGTGAGAGCGTACTACAGTTTATTTTCTCGTAGACTTAATGTTACTGCGGAAAATTTTGACACAGATGATATTGATATCCATAGAGGGCCATATTGGAAATTTTGGTTAAATACTGCAAAGTTTGTTGGTTTACAAGATTTCAACTATGAAGCATTTTTCTTTTTAATGAATTGTATTAGTGAAAATATAATTTTGTTAGATCAAAAACAACTGACAGTTGAAAACATTGTTGTACCAAAATATAAAGAGTATAGTGCAGATATACATGTTGATGAAGATAGTCATGAGTATGGTGAATATGTTATTGAATATGAGGGATATATTACAAAAACTCAATTAGAAGACCCTGATAATTATGATGAATTAATTCCAGATTGGCATAATCCATATGAATATGATCCTGATTACAGAGATAGTGAAGTGGATAATAGTGATGTAGAAATGAGGGATTTAAACTTAGAAAATGAGGAGGATTTATATGAATGAATTTTTTAAAACTAGGTCTGAATGTTTTTTATATTTAAAAAGACTATATGATTTTTATGAAGAATTTGAGTTGGGTGGTTTGGACGAAAACGATATTTCAATTAGTAATTCAACACTTAGACGTACTTGGTTTAAATTCCTAGACTTACCAGATATCAGAAATTTACATGATGATGACTGGCAATACTTCTTTTTTTCATGGAATTTACTTTATCTAAATCAAAATGATTTGAATAACTCAACATGCAATGAAAATAATTTTGTTATTCCTGAAAAAAATTCATTTGAACTGGTGTTTTCATTTACTTTGTATGAAAGAAAAAGAGGGGGTTATGAGTATGAATTTGGAACTTTTGCGACTGAAAACCAAATTGTAAATAATGAAGAAGAAATAATGGGTGATTACAGAGATTACTGGGACTTCGATCCTGATTTTGAAACTACCAGAAGTGATGTTGAAAATGTCGAACTTGATAGAATTCGAAAATCTGGTACTAGAACTCAAACCCATTACCCCTACTGAGGGTAAATTATCAAAAATTAATTTTTTCCAAAAGAATTTGATAACGCTTTCCTTAAGGCTGAACTAAACTCAGTTCTTTCAAAGGGTAAATTTTCATCCTGTAATTGTAATATAGTTGAAGATACGGATGTTTTATTTGAACCTTCTCCATAATAATCAACACCATTCATTGTGATTTTTGTTTTAACGATTGTTTTTTTCTGTTTAAATTCAAATGGCCCTACCCGTATACCTTTTGTTGGTGCCTCAATAGATAATATCTCAACAGTAATTGGTCTACCATCGTCACAAAGTGTATATTTTTCGTTAACTAATTCTGTAACAATTTGTTTAGCACCATACGTTAATTTGGTATCAGGCACTCCATTCATATGTGCAAGGGTCATTACACTTGATATAAAATAACATATTAATGTATCCATAGTTAATAATTTAAAGTTGATTGATTTGTAAATCCTGGTGATAGAACATACAGATTAGTGGTTCCGCCCGCACTCGGTGTGAATGTGTAGGTATTAAAAACACCGGGTATTGAACTCCTAAGATCTGAAGTTCCAGTATTCAGACTAGTCCATTGTGGTTCAGTAAATAACAAAGTTCTTTTTGTATAATTTAATCCGTTTATTCTTCTTGATATAGTATAAATATCATTAATTGTAATAAGATTATCTCCACTCACTTCATATTTGTGATAATGTATAGACTTAATGGGTGTTCGTTGTAATACCACATCATCAATACCGATAAAATCAACAGAAGATAAGTTTGAGGTTGTTGTTGGAATTACAACTTCAATATACCACTCGTCTCCACTTACTATAGGTTGTGAAAAAGAATACTGTCCTTGTGCATTTGTTGTAGATGTGGTTTGTTGTGTCCAAGGAGTAAATGTAGGTGTTAATATCCCCAATTCGGATGTTTGTAAAGAGTAGGTGGATTGTCCTGGTCTTCTCCATACAACTGCTAATCCATCACCCCCACCATATTCTTGCATCCTTGCTCTAAAGGTATATTGTGTTCCTGCTACCAAATTTATATTACCATATATCGGGCCACTCATTCCATGCCCACCATAGTAACTAACAACAAAAGTTCCACCAATGAATAAATCACTTCCATCATCTGAATTTATTCCAAAAGAATAAGTCCCAGTTACTGCGGGTATAAATGTTCCCGTAACTTCAACTGAATAAAAATCACCATTATTTGGTACAGTAGCACCTGCACCAGTAAGAGTTGTAAATGTTGTAAAATTCAAACAAGTGGTTGTGGGTAATGTTGAATTCCACCTGAGTTGAGTATTGGAAAATGATGTATTAAATAGTTTATCAAAATCAGCAGTAACAGTTGGATACTGACCATATTGAGAAGTATTTCCATTACCACCATGTGTTGAAAATACTTTAACATTCATTGTGTTTGATAAACCTATGGTCTGTCCTCTTTTGAAGAGTTTTGTAAGTATATTTGGGACAGGGACATCGTTTTCGGTTCGTATAAGACCTGAATGTGTGAAAGGTGTGTATTGTGTAAATATAATTGATGAATTTGTTAGTGGGCTCCAATTAACCCCATTTCTACCAGTAGTTGTTACTATTAGTGAATTGTTGCTATTTGAAACTCCTTGAAGTGATGCCCCCGAAGAACAGCCGGGATGTGAACTAACATTTATTTGAATTAAATTTGTGGTTTCGGATAATACGATTTGAAAATCAGTAAAAAGTGTGGTATTGGAGTTACAACCATAATATCCTATATGATAGCTTACAACAAATTTTCGGTTTGGTGATGAACCTATAGTTTGGTATCTTACAAAGTAACCTGATATCGGAAACAAATCCATAGCATTTGCATGAATACCATTAGGTACTACATTGTTTGGAGAACCCCCCACAATATCACCACCTGTATTGGTAAATGATATCCACCCATTTGAGCAAATATTGACTGTTGTGAAATTAGTCCCCCAATAATTAAAAGTAAAACCAATGGGTAAATTGGTTATGGTTTGGTCATCCCCCAACGTAAGTGCAGTTCCTGTAGTTGACTCATAAGAATAGGTTGTTGAGGATTGGGTGTAAGTCATCTGCCCAAATACCGAAAGTGGTAATAACAATAACAATATTAATCTATACATCATAACATTATTTTTGTTCCAGTAAGAACTTGCCAATTTTGGAAAGTTTGATTGACCTGATAAACACCAGAAAAACTAATTGTCCATTTAAATTTATCTGTAACCTTGAAATCTGTATTAACCATAGGTATAATCAAAAATCCACTTTTATACCACTGACCCGCATAAAAGAAAATATAGGGGGAATATACACCCAAACCCAAAAAATTCAACCCTATAGATTTTCCACCCTTAAAATTTGTGAAACCCCCACCAACCAATGACCAATTACGAAAATCATTTTTGTCGATTTGTCCCAAGGTGTACGTTGTCCCACCCATAAGGGTTATCTTGTTTATTTTTTGAGCATTAAGTAATGAGGCTGTTAAAAACCAATCGTTATCAAAATTTGTCATAAACGATGTTGAGAATATTCCCATATATCCTTTATATTTTAAAGAACCATAACCTGATAGGTTTAATATGTTTTGTCCTGTCTGATAGTTTATATTTATACCTTTGATAAAAGTTTGTTCTGTATTAACATGTGTCAATGATGTATTAAATCTAAAATTATCATTTCCACTCTTTGTAATATTTGAATCATTTCTAATGATCACAATGTCCCCGGTTGCTATTAGAGATCCATTCGACCCTTTACCAGATGATTTGCTTTTACCTCCACCGTTTCCGTTATTCTCACTTTCACCACCACTTGCCGTTTGTTGGTTTTGTTCTCCCTGTGTTGTTATCTGACCACCACCTTCGGTTGTAGAAGTGTTGTTATTAGTCCCACTTTCATTTCTAGGCGCGGGTGGGGGTGTAGGTATATTCCCAACGGAACTCCCAATAGAACTCGCCATAGAGACCACAGACGAGATATTAGCAACCGCATTTGCTGTAACACTCCCAATGAAATTTGATACGTTATTTGAAGCCTCAACACCTTCTGTGGCACAAGGGTTTGCTCCGGGTGGTAATGAATTTCGAATATCTTGAACCCACTGTGTATATGCTCCCGCATCTAACTCAGCATACGTAAAAGACCTGAATTGACCAGCATAAAACATAGTCACAGAAGAACTCTGAGTTTCTAGCTGAACTGATTCTGTTTTTCCATTACAAGGGTTAATATAAAAATAGGTGAAACTTTGAGCGTGAGTTCCCAAAATTCCACCTAGGAAAAAGATAATCAGTAATAAGATTTTTTTACCAACCATTTTGCTCCAGACGCTTAACAAGGTTCATTGTAGCGACCTCTAAAGCTTTCTGTGTAGCAATACCAACGGTTGATTGGTCAAAACCCATTGTTGGATTTTTAAAATAACCCTCACCAAATTGAGTTGATTGACCTTGACCTGATGCGACTATGTATTGTGAATTGTCTACTTTCACCAACCTAACTTGAATACCAATTATCGTAGTGTTGGTTTTTTTCAACTTACCTTTATCATAACTTTCAGCGTAAGAAACGGAAAAATCGTAAATTTCGGCATAAGCAATAAACTTTGGTAATCTAATACCATCAGTTTTAAGTTTTGTTTTACCATCATCCAAACCTTCAATTTTCTTTTCCCAAGCGTCTAACATTTGATTGACAATTGCATCTTTTTCTTCAGCAAATTCAAATCTGTTAGTATAAAGTAAATTTTCAACAATTCTGTTGGAGACACCAAGACCTAATCTTTTTTCTCTTAGTTCAGGAAAACTTTCCCAAAGTTCTTTGTTAACATTTAATTTCGAAAGTTGTACAGTCTGTTTTTTACCTGTGTAAGTAGAAATACTTTCAAGAGTCCGATCTGTTTTTTCAAAATCAGCCTGATACTGTTGAGTAGAAATTGTTGATTTACAACTCAACAACAGAAATAAATTTATGGTCGAAATGATAATAATTTTTTTCATTCTTCTTCTTCGTTTTCTAATTGTTTAGCTCTTAATCTTTTCATTCTTTCAGCAGGTGTTTCTTTCTTCTCTTCAGCAGGTGTTGCAGTTGCTGGAACTGGAGTTGATTGGGCTGGTGCTACTTCTCTGATAGTTTCTTTTTCTCTGATTACTGTAGTTCCACCACCACTTCCAGCAGAAGCATTACTTTGGTTGTTGTTTTCCAAATTAAGATTGATTACTGGTGCTGCCGCTGGTGCCGCTTGTTCTGTTTTGGTTTCTTCGCTATCGTTTCCACCACCACCAAATAAAGTTGTGGAAATCCAAACACCACCACCTGTTACGATTGTGGCAAGTGTGCCTACGATGGTTTTCTTTAAACCACCCCAAGAACCATCATTTTCTGTTTCTTCTGACATAATTTTATTTTTTAATTATTTTATGAATCTTTTGTTTTTCATTGGTTGTTAATCTTACAAAATAGAAACCCGGTTTCAAATTGTCCACATTGACTTGTCTTGTGACAATTTCATTTTGTGTAACAAATTCCTTGTTTGTAAAATATAGCTTACCTGTGTAATCATAGATTTCGTAATATAAATATCCCCAATTTGTTTGATAGTAATCAATATTCAAATTATCTTCAACTGGATTTGGATAAACTCTAAAACCGTTAACCAATTCATTTACAAGATCTCTAGCTCTTCTTCCATTTATAACCGTAGCATCGACAGGTGAAGGAATAATATTTAAATCCTCAGCTTTTTCGTTACCAGCAGCTTTATTGGTGATTCTGATCGGAGACTGTTCCCAATTTGAATTCAAAATATCAAACTTAAAGTTGAACATTTGTGTTGGATTAGTAATAACTGAGGGTGACATTTTGGATTCATGCCCACCCCATAAAATTTCACCAGATTTGGTCGAAATAAATGAGTTCCAAGAACTTGCTTCTGGGCCTACGTTAATTTGTGAAAATCTAAAGATATTTGGATCAAATTTTAAACCTATTTGAGCCGCACCGACTTTATTTCCGTGTGTTATAAAAGTTACACCAACATTTACTGAGTTATCATCTGAAATAGTTAATTTAGGAATTCTAAATTGTACGGAGTCTTGAATATTCTGGTAGATCGTTCCTTCATCTAATACGTAAGAAGTACCAATAGTTGGATTATTCACTCTTTGAATTTGAAATGATAAATTATTTAATCCTGTGTTTGTCACGTCACCTAAAACATAACCGTAATATGTAATACCATTTGATCCATTCAAATTTTGATCTATCATTCTTGTACCAATAATAGATGTTTGAAATATGTTTGGATTAGCAATTATTGTAGCATATTCAGATGCTGTATAATATCTTACATTATATTCGTTTGCAACAACAGGAGACCAAGTTGAACGTCCTGTCGCTAAACGATTGAATATAAGGTAAGCATCGGACACTGACAAAGTACCACTTCTATTTACGTCACCTTGTTGAAATTCATATGATTGTGCGGTATCTGCGTAAATACTCATGTCAGATAAACGATAAGCATCTGTAATATTGATTGATGAATTATCTGACAAAGTATCCAAGTCGGATACCAATTTCACATTATAAAATGAAGTATCGTACGGGATTTTAATGGATGCAACACCGTTTGAATTTGTGGTAAAACGATCACCTCTTACATAAAACTGAGATGATTTGAGTTTATAATCAAATGCAAAAGGCATTTCTGGAGCGGGCGTTCCATCTACATTCAAAACAGTAACAGGAACACGAACAGTATCCATTTTAAAACGACCTCCGTAATTGAATGTACCTAGAGTATTATCAAACCCACTTGTTGTTGTGGCTATATTATTATAGGTTGGAACACCTTGTACTTTCATTGAGTCAACAGATGATGGATTAAATGTTGCTGAATGTGGTAACAACACTTCGAAGACAGCACCATCTGGAAAATCAAAAATTGCTTGATTACCAGTATAAATAGCTGTCGCGTTTACCCAACCGGGTTGACTATAATAAGAGCCGTATTTTGTTGACAATGAACTTACACTCGGGCCCCATTTCACAATCGGTTGTTTAAATGACGCTTGAGGGTAAAAAAATCTGACTTGGAAGCCAGCATAGTTAGTTGCCGTAGGGTTATGATAGTGTAGGTATACAACAGTAGTATCATTCAAAATACTACCTAACGTAAAAACAGTATCTATCAAAAAATACGGAGATGACGAGTTGGGAGAAACTAAAACTTCGTTTCTCCCATTCTGTCCATATACATTCAATGAAATTATCGTAAATAATCCTAGAAGTATTTTTTTCATACAAATATTATTGGTCTTGTGATGATAGTGAAACACCATCTTCTTCGTCCATCTTTTGGACTAACATTTTGTCTCTGTCTTCATTTGAGAACCAAAAATCGATAACTTTATTTAAGTTACCAACAAATGCTCCTAAAAGAATAAGAAGTAATTCTTTCCAGGCCTCTTCGATTGTTGCTTTGAACATTACAGCCATAACAATACCAAAAACGATGAAAAAAAATGTAAAAAGTACTAATAATGTAATTTTCCATCTGTTTGATTGCATCTGTTGCAACATAAAATTGAACCTTTGATCTGGTTCTACATTTTGGAATTCAGTGTTGTAAAGAAGTGATTTAAATAGTCCCATATTATTCTGAGTTTTTCTTTGTGAAAATTTTATCAGCTGAGGCAAGTCCCAACGCTCCGAAGGCCAATGCGGCAACGGATTGAATTAATGCGGGTGCTGGAGCCACATCAACTGTCGAAAAGGAATTATGGTACATTGTGACACAAAGGGATATTGCGCACATTATTCCAACAAATCTTTTACTGGAAAACGCACCCTTTTCGTCTTGGAAAATTTGAGATAAGAATTTTTTCATAATCTTGGTCGGTTTACAATAAATATATCGAACCGAACAAAATTAGAGATTTTACATTAAAATAATTTTTGAACCTCAACCATAATTTTCTTTTGTTGTTCAGTAAAAAATTTGATTTGTTGTTCTTCTTGAGGTGTTTGTTCTAAATTATTGGCTTTGATTTGTCTTATTTTTTCTGTGAGAAAATCATGTTGACCCAGTAACCAATTATATCTTTCCGCTTTACGTTGATTTATATCCATTATTATTGTTTTTTACTCGTTATGATGACTAATTTGTTGGTTGGTGAAAAAAATTGAATTTGATATAACCATCCTCAGGAATTTGTCTTACATCCATATATTGTGTAATTTTTTGTAAAGGTAAATAGTCCATAATATTTTTTATAAAATTACCCGCAACTGTTTTTTCCAAGTAATCTTTCGCAATAGGATCTTGGTTGTAATCAGTCAGTTTGGTTTTTACTAATTTTCCATTTCTATAAATTCCAAAAATTGCAACATCAATATTAGTTACATCACCCTCTTGTCGAACATCAAGTAATTTGAATTTTACTTTATTTTCAAGATGTATTTGAATATCTGGATCATAACTCCAGATCTTAAGATTTTTTTTCCTTGTTGGTAATAAATCACGCGATTTATCTGCAAATTCTTTCTGTCTATCTTTCAAAATTTGTTCGTTTGTTCTAGGTGCAAAACTGTCTAATATTTCATCGAAAATTCTATAGTCAACGGACAATAAAATAGAATTTTTATCTTTTCTCGGATAACTACCCCAACTATGTTTAGCTTTTAGATTTATATTGTAAAACCAAATACCATCTCTGTAAAGATACAATCTACCATTAAACGATTTTACTAGATAGACGACTTCACCAGATCGAGTAAGTCGCAAGGTTCCAGACAAATTACTTCCATCAAACGGAAGTTTCCTTACTATAAAACTATCAACTTCTGAGTTTTTAATTTTTTTTGGTCTACCACGAGCATTACTTAGAAATTTTTCTCGCAATTCACTCAAAGTAAGATCATGATAATTACCGCTTGGATCATACAACATAAAATACAAATACCTCATCGCTAAAGCTGGATTATCATGGTATGATGGTAATATACCAAACATACGTAGTAATTGTTCTAAATACGGAATACCTTCGGCGATACTTGTTTTATAATAGTTTTTTTTGTTCAAATATTTGAACAAGTTAATTTCAGTATCAGATAAAATTGTTGCCACTTTGATTTAATCTTTTGTGATATCTTGAGGTTTCGATTTGATAGGTTGATGTTCAAACGTTAATTTCAAATAACCATCTTCTGGAACTTGTCTACGATTTAAATATTTATCTATTTTTTGTGGCGGTAAGTACTCTTCCATATTTGCAACAATTTTATTACTTATTTTGTCTTCTAGTTCTTTTTTGGTAAGTAAACCAGTTTCTTCATAATCAACTTGATTGTTTCCGTCATAAACGCCCAGTACATCAACAATTATTTCTATAGTATCGTTGTCAGATAAATTTACATTTTTTATTTTGAATTTAATTTTGTGATTTGAACGCCAAGACGCTCCTATATTTGTTAATCTTTTCGGTACAAGATATTGAACTTTTTTCTTAAATCTGTCCATCCTCATTTTCATAATTTCATCATTTGAAAATTCACTACGATAAACATACCGCATAAAATCTGGTTCGATAACTATAATTTTTGCATCATCATATCTTGGTAATGAGGCGCGTATGTGTTTTGCGGTTGTAGTACTATAATGATCTGAATTTAAAAACCACACTCCGTCTCTATAAATGTAAATTGGATAATGTCCGTATGATAATACAACATAAATTAAATAAACGTCACGCTGTACCCATTCACCTGATAGATTATTTCCCTTAAATGGTCTTTTTTTTGCAACGTATTCAGAGGCTTGGTAATTATTAATTTTTTTTGTTTTATAATTACGTACATCTATAAAATTTTCCCAAGTTACATTTTCATAATCGCCGTTAGGTCTATAATTGTCTTTGAATAAATGATATAATGATGTTGGTGATCCTGATTGTTTTAGTATCTTCATAAGATTAGCCACAAACGCAACACCCTCTCTAGTGCTTTTATTTATGATATCTTTTTTATTTAGATATTTTAAAAAACTTACTTCTTGATCTGTAAATGGTTTTTGCATATTATTAAATATCTTAACAATGGTAAATTCACCAAAGAACATTTATTTGAAGCATTCACAGGGTAGAGGATTGGGTGTATTTGCACTAAATCGTATATTTGTTGGTGATGTAATTGAGGATTGTCCACTACTATCATTACCAATTGAAAAGGGTGAAGTTTCTAGTTTGTTGATAGATTACAGATTTAATTATCCTGTCGGTTCAACCTGGGATGAACAAGTTATTGCATTGGGTTATGGAAGTTTTTACAATCACTCAAATGATCCAAACGCAATTTGGACAAATCATCCAAATCTGAAAAAAGTTTTCAGATTTGTAGCTATCAAAGATATTCAAGAAAATGAAGAAATATTTGTTTACTATGGTGATGATAATTACTGGTCTGATGGAAGGACAGACACACTATCCAAATTAGTTTGACAATCAATTTCCTTTGATCAAAATTTCATCATAATCTTCAACGAGTTTACTCTTAAGTTTTTTCTTAATATATTCCAAATCTTCGTCCGATAAACCGTTGTATAAGTTATTCAGACTAATGAGAAGATTGTCTGAAACAATCTCGTCTTTTTTTCTCATATCAAAAATTACAGATTCAAGATTGAGAATTTTTCCAATTTTTTCGTTGTTCATCTTCTTTTTGATTTTTTTGTTGTAATTGGTTGAATAAATTTTTTACCTTGTGTTAATGGTGATTGTGGTATAATTCCAGCACCAGTACCTTTTTCACTTTGTAAAAAGTTTTGTTTCCCGATATAATTTGTGAATATTAATTTTCGTGTTAATGGTATTAATCTATATGTCTGTGCATCTGATGCACCTAAAATTTTTCTATTAATTGCTGTAATTTTTGGGTCAAATAAAATTGCATTTAACTCATTTGAAATTTTTTCGTAACTTCTTTCTTTTTCAAATCTTGGATCAAGAAATTCCTTAAAAAATGTTTTACTTACAATATAAAACAAATTACTATTTGGGTCATCGTTTTTATATTCTGAATTTTCGTTCCAATATTTTAATGCGTTCGGCCCTAGTTCAGTAACACCGACTCTTGGTAGACCCTTAGAAAGTATACCTTTTATTAAATGCATGTAGGGTTCACTGATCATTAATTGAGTATCAATATCTTTTCCTGTAATTTCTTTGAATGCTTGAGCAAAAACATCTTCATTTTTTAATTTTATTGACCGCATTTTTGTTTTAAATGTTTCTTTATCTTTATCAAAAAGTTCTTGTCTCATAACATTAGCGTCAATTCTTTTGATTGGTTCTGGAGTGAGTAATTCAGGTTGTCTAAAAAATTGTTTGAAATAATTGGTAAAAAATCTCTTTGGAACACCATCAACATTATTACTTGATTCGGTTATCATTCTATCAACAATCCATTGGTACAAATAACTGTCTTCTGGTTTGGTTTGTTGACCACTTTCATCGTTAATTTCTTTGTATTTATTATTTTTGTACCTACTTTTTGCTTGTGCAATCAAATTAGGTACTATTTGGTCAGTAGTTTTTTTACTCGCAACACAATAATAGTTATACGCGTTACCGTCGATGATAAATGGTACTTTGTATACAGATACCAAATCTTCAGCAGTCTGCGCTTCGGTCAAATAATTAACAATGTGTGTTAAATTTTTTTGTGATAATAATAATTTCATGTTCTATAAATATTTGTATTTTGAGTTAATTTTAATTGTCATTGAGAGTCTATTTTTTCAAACCTCTTTCCAAAATTACATCAATATCTTTTTTGAAAATTAATCTCAAGTGGTCGTTGATGTAAAATTGGAACGAGAATCCACTTTGTGGGGATTTAAATTGAATTGTCGGAATAACATTACGTTCATCTGGGTCTGCTTCAAAATCAAATACAGTGTTGAATGTATTGGAATGTTGAGTTTCTTTGTCTACCCAAAAAACTATGAAACATCTTCCACGTTCAGAATAAATTGGTTTTTTGTTCTCGTCACTATCATTTGATATGAACCTCTCTGTGACATTATATTGATAATTTATTTCAACATCAATAGTGGTGTTCTTTTGAGTTTCAAATTTTTTTACATCTTCTAGATCCCACTCGAAATAAACCATTTTATTTTCTGTCGCTACACCCAAATTAATCACTGGTTTACTTACCATTTCGGTTTTGATTGTCTCGTAGAAAGTATTTATAAAATCTGATTTCGAAGTTTTAGTTTGATTCAGAATAATAGCTTGTAGTCCCTCTTCTGGTATTGCAAGGCTCAGTGCCTCCTTTGATTTACTAGACATTTTATCGTCCACAGCATCCCACCAGTCTTGTTCAAAAATAGGTGAAGGATTATCAAATTTGAAATGAATTGCGACTTTAGCAAAGTGAGAGTCTGGGTTTATTTTTTTAAAAATTATAAAGTACAACAAACCTTCTTTTATATGTTTTCTCCAGTGACGATCATCTTTACCTGAAATACACCATTTTGTTCTTGCACCATATACACAAGATGCTTCGTAAGTTTTCGGTATACCAATTAAAACTCTTTCATCCTCATATAGTTTTTCAAAATCTTTTTCTGCTTGTTTTTTTTCGGCAACTTCTTTTAATTCAACATACTCAGGATAAAGATCCCAAATTACACCATACTTGTTAATATCAGTATACGTAAATTTTGACTTATTTTTATCAAAAAATTCTAATATAGGTATTGCTTGTTCTACAAAATCATTTTTATTTTTACCGTCACGATTCATTTTTTTTATTGCAGTTGCTAAATTTTTTCTGTTTCCAAGTACATTTAAATTAGAAATTTTATCCCATTCAGATTTTGGTGAATACCAACTTTTTAACAAAAAATTTAAATATTTTTGTTTGGTATTATACATAAAATCATTATTGAGTAATAGTGCCAACATATTTAAATTTGATCCATCACTCTCAAATGAGGCCTCAACCTCAGCATCAATATACGGACGATATATTTGTGATGCCTCTTTATATCGGCTTTCCTTAATTAAAATTTTCAATAATTTCATTTTTGAACAAAAAAAATTATTTTTTCAGATAAATATCCATAATTCGAGAAAATAGTTTTGATTTTTGAATTGTTCGTTGTATATTTGAAACTTCAAAGTCGTTCTTTTATTATTTAGAAATACCTCGGTGGCGAAATAGGCAGACGCGTAGCACTTAAAATGCTATGGATTGAAAGTCCGTACGGGTTCGATTCCCGTCCGAGGTACAAAAATTAAAGATATGATGTAACTGAATAACATAAAACTCTTCTAAAGTTGGGTCTATAGTTAAAGGAGGTTTTCATTTTAATTTGCAGATATGATGTAATTGGATAGCATTAAACTCTTCTAAAGTTTTCGTATAGGTTCGAACCCTATTATCTGTACAAAAAAAATTGACTTACAAGTCATTGATTGTTATATTTATCTAAAAAGATAGATGAACAATAAGTTAAAAGTGGTTTCATTATTTTCGGGTTATGGAACACAAGAATTGGCATTGAAATATATTGGAGTTGATTATGATGTAATAGCCAATTGTGATAATTTTAACCAAGCAAATGAATGTTATGATGTATTACATAAAACTCAAAATGGAAACCTGGGTGATATTAAACAAGTAGACGAAAACGATTTTCCTGATTGTGATTTTTTAACATACTCTTTTCCGTGTGTTGATGTCTCAATTTCTGGTAAACAACAAGGTATCAAACAAGGTACAAGAAGTGGTCTATTATTTGATGTTGAAAGAATCTTATCAGTTAATAGGCCAAAATACCTTTTAATGGAAAACGTTAAGAATTTGATCTCCAAAAAACACTACGAATCATTCAAAAACCATATTTATTTCTTACGAGCACTCGGTTATTCATCTTATTGGCGAGTATTCAATGGAGCTGATTTTGGTTGTCCTCAGAACAGAGAAAGAGTGTATATGATGTCGGTTTTGAATGGTAGTATAGACGATGTCAAGGAAAAAATGATGAACGTTGACAATTATAAAAAAACAAGAGTACCTATGTCGTTGTTCATTGAGGAAACTACCGATGAGACATTATTCATTGATTGTCCATTCACACTCCACGAAGCAAAACAAAAAACTATCTGTAAACTAGTAGCCAGGAGAGATGATATTAATTACGACCAAGCCAAAAGAATTTATTCTTTGGATGCTTGTTCACCTTGTTTGACTACTAGTGGATCTCCACAGATTATGACACGTGATGGTAGGGTAAGAACACTAACAGCAAGAGAAGGATATCGATTTATGGGTGTTCGTGATCAAGATATTGACAAAATGTTGACAACATCTCTATCAACCAGGGCTCACATCTCCTTAGCTGGTAATTCGATTTGTGTTCCAGTTATGGAAGCAATCTTTAGTGAATTTTTCAGTGAATATATTCAAGAACCTACCGTGTCTACGGATCCACTAGAAATTAATCGGTTACAAGTTGTAACCGATTGAAATTTGTCATAGTTGTCAAAGGTCGCCTAATCTGTCAGAGACATATGAATTAAAAGTATCACGACTACAATCTGGATACCAATAATCACTAATTTGGAATTTTGGTAGTCGCCAAACATTTTCCATAAAATAATCAAACACCGTTTCTAGAAATTGTTGAGATTCTGGTCTATCTGAAATAGAAACATGCTCAAGATTATCCATAAAATCATTAATTATTTCTTGAAGCTCGGAATCATTTAAACTTTCAATATTATCTTTCATAGGTACCCTGATTACAACACCACTATCATCCATTTGCTTAACTTCACCATAAAATTCTAGGCAAGATTTTAAAGTTTCATAGTACTTGTCATATGTTGAGGTTTCATTACAATTATTCTTGGCATCATTTAATGCTTGTTTGATGTCAATAAGATCTTCAACACGTTCTATAGCTTCTTCTAGATCGGTAGGTATATCTTCTATAGAATTTTCATTTGCTGTTTGATTTATGAGTGCCCATATCTCACTTATATTTTTTTGATTTAAATTATCCAATAGATTATCCAACTCATAAGTTTCATAATAATCTATAATATCCCAAATATCACCACTGAGAATAGTTTCAAACATTCCAATTTTTCTTGTTCTACCGTAAGGTACTCCAGTGGGTTTTATTTCTCGTACCACCCAATCACCAGCAACATAGTGGTCAACATCATCAGTTAAAATTTTTAAATCAAACGACATTGGCATTTGATCAAATGGATTTTTTTCTATCAAACCCAATTTGAAAAGTTTATATTTCATAAAAAGTCCATCGAACAAATCTGGTCTCAATGATTTAAGATTCATTAATTCTTCTTTCGACAAATCTAAAATTTGAAAATCTGTTTCAGGACGGTATGAACTTCTAAAACGTTCTATAAAGTAGGTTGAGTCAGTAATATCTGGGTTGTCATTTGTCAATTCAAACAGAGGTAAAATATACTTATGAAATTCAACTGATGGTTTACTATTTTTTGGGCCTTTCATTTGAGTTACAGTACCCTCATTACTGATTGCTGCGGTAATGTGACTTTTGTTCAAGGTAAATTTGTCAGAAATTTTTTCAAATGACCTTAAAGAATATAAATTTTCATTTGCTCTTCCACAATGTCCCATTCTATCACATTCTTCAGGTGAATATGTGGTATCCAAATCAACCCAGTAATAACCCAAACCATTAGAATCTCGAAAATCTAAAATAACCTTATTAGTTTCATCATAATTTATCTTGCCAGAACCAATTTGTAGTTGATCGTGCCATTTTTTTTGAGCATAGAATAATTGATCCAAATTGTATTCTTTAATTGTACTGATGTTTCCATTAAGTCCAACCCGTATGTAATCCAAAAGTCCTACTAAATCTTCCCGATAACCACTAAGTGATAAAAATGATGGAATTTGTCCAGGATTGTTAAACAAATATTTATCAATCAACTTATTTGCTATCCAAATTGACAGTTTTCCATATGTTTTATCCAAATATTCTGCGACAGGGTTACTCAATCCCAATTTATCGACCAAAATTTTTATTTTTGACCCTTCTGAGATTAAATTTGCAAGATTTTTAATGAGTTTCAAAACAAAATTTTATTATAAATATTAAAATTCAAAAAAAAATTTGATTTTTGGATATTTGTATGTATTTTTGTAAAAAAAAGTTATGATTGAAGGAATTATCATCGGAATTCTCATTGGATTTGGTTTGACGAGTTTATTTGCCTACCTAATTTACTTAAAATTTGTAAAAAAACCAATGAATAAGCTAATTAATGAGTCTTTTTCGGGCTTTTTGGACTTTGGATTGAAAAATAGTATCAACATTCCAAAAACTATCAAATCGGTTTCAGATTTAAACAAAAAAAATGAGATAAAGAGAGTAAATAAACAAAAAATTTGATTTTTTTGTCATTCTAGCCCTATTTTCGACGAGTTCTTTTTGGTAGACGAGAATAGGGAAACAACCAGTCACTGTATTACCAAGGTAAGGTGTGAACAGAAAGATCGTCAACCGGGAAAACGGTACTGAAGAGGTAATCAGTCTCTTCATTTAGTCAGGTGGCGGAATGATAGACGCTATACGTAGAACACAACCGATAATTAAGAGGGCGTGTGTTCATACAGGTTCGAATCCTGTCCTGACTACTTAATTTAATTGTGTATTCCTAAAAAAAATAAAAAATGAAAAACTTTTTCTTCCCGATCCTTTGTTCAATCATTGGTATTTTTCTGACCACTACACTAATTATACATTCACTTTTCTATAGTCCATTTAAAAACCAAACACTGTGGGATGATTGGCCAAAAACTATTTTGTTATTTAGTACTTTACTTGTTGTTAATTTCATTTTCATTGGAATAATAATTCTGTGTAAAAAAGAAGCCAAACTACAAAACCAAAAGTTGTTTAAATCTAACACGTTCAAAAGATTTTAAATATAATGGTTCAAAAATTATTATTGATAGTAACTCTGTCATCGTTCTTCATGTCTTGTTCTAATCGAGACTATTCTCAACCATGGGAAGTTGTTGGGATTAATCCATTGGATAGTGGGATGTGCGAAATTCAAGTAGTTCAATGGAAAAAAGTCGGTTTACCTGAAAGATACAGGTTTAAGGACACTTGTGATCAATATTTTTTTAGTCAAAAAATTATGATTTCTGAAAAAAAATTTGGAAATTGAAAAAAAGGTATTATATTTGCCATATGAAAACAATAGCACAACAAATCAAATGGGATTTTGAGGCCAATGGTACCTTGGAAATAAAAGACAAGAATGGCAATCTAATCTACTGGGAGAATTTAAACGGATTCTGGTCAAAGAGAGAATACGATTCTCAAGGTAATGAAATCTACTATGAGGATTCAAATGGATATTGGGTAAAGTGGGAATATGATTCTAAAGGCAATGTAATCTATTTTGAGAATTCAGATGGTGAAATCACGGACAACCGACCCAAATCTTGTGAAGGTAAGATTGTAGAAATTGGTGGTGAAAAATTTAAACTAGTGAAAG
>Ga0214917_10000781_pt1 | contig 41406 bp, 36 predicted proteins | sample LL_1208_BB_MetaG_FD_177983 | JGI IMG/M metagenome (GOLD analysis project Ga0214917, IMG submission 177983) | Freshwater microbial communities from Lake Lanier, Atlanta, Georgia, United States - LL_1208_BB | ecosystem: Environmental > Aquatic > Freshwater > Lake | place: USA: Georgia | collected... | reverse complement strand
ACTCCCCAAGATGCTTCCCCATACTGTCAGGCGCGGTCGCGATATCATAAATCCACGGCAATTTGGGGTGCCCCCAACACGGAATCAACAAATTAGTGATGATGCTCCGCAATTCCCCATCTGCCACTAACCCCATCGTCGCCGGATAGCAGAGGGGTCCATAAAATCCAGAATGGACCAAATGTTCCAATTTCAATCGTCCCTCTACAGATTCCATTGCTGGATATCCCCGATAGTCACCACTCAATTCATGTGCAGGCACACTCAGAGTTGCAACCTGCAATGCAGTACGCGTCGACAACGGCATCAGCGAATACCCTTCCGGGATTTCAGGATAGTCCATGGATTCTGGCAAATGACACACCATCCGTTGACGCGGAATTTCCATCAAGCCTTTATGTCTAAATAAGGCAATGATGGAATCATCCGTCTCAAAATGGAGAAGTTCAGCCATCACACCAACCGCCACTTTCGACTCCACAAAATAATCAACCAAGGGTGCACGATACCGAGGTTCAGACGCATATACCAAAATACTGCCGTAGGTCGAGGTCATACACTCTACCCACGCCATCCCAACTGGGTTCAATTCATCCCACATCACAAAGCCAACAATTCCACCGGATTTAATGAGCTTCACCTTGGATTCTGCTATCGAATCAAATGACTCAGCCTCGCCTCCCCGAGAAATAGATATTTCTCGAAACCGAGAAAAAAATTCCGGCAAAACGGCATCAGCTTCAGACAATGTTGTAAAACTCAACGCCACGAGGTGCCTCCTCAATTTAAATTTCCGTAGGAATGCTCAACTATACCCGAAGACAGGACAGACAAAACATCGTTTCCAATTTTTCTCTAGCCTTTCAACGAACGCCCGTATAAAATATCGGCTTTTAGCCCGAGTAGCCCCGTGGGGGGGTCGGTACTTCCAACCTTAAACGTCGAAAAAAAGATGAGGAGATAGGGCACAATGACCACGCAAAACACACAAGACATAATAAAAAAAACCATCATACAAACGACCGAAACAACGTCAAAAACCCCAACTCTAACTGCGGACTTGGCCGCAACTGCGGGTATTCACGACCTCGCGACATTCAACGCAGCTGATTTATCAGGTATGTCTGACGAGGTAAAACAAGCATTATTTCTAAGTCTAATTGGGCCAAAACGTCATAATCGAGGCGGCCAAAATGGGGCAGGAACAGCATCGTTTCGCCCATTTTCTCAAGGGGCTGTTTCAGACGAATTTAAGAATTTTTACACCCCCGAAGAACTTCTCGAATTTGAGGAGCTTAAAGGGACCGAACGTGACATCGAAGGTCGAATGAAGGTTAAGATCACGGATTACTACATGCGACTCGCGTTGAAAAGCGAAGCCATTCGCAACCTAGTAAAGGCACGCGCCGAAGAAACAATGGATCTTAGTGGTGAAGTTGATCCATCGAACCAAAACAAATTTTCACCAGCCCCGGGAGCGCTCCATAAATATGAAATGATGTTATTTATGGTATCTAGCACGTGCTCGTCCCATTGCCGTTACTGTTACCGCCTCGACCTTTTCACCCAAAAAACAGGGAAAACGGCAATCAATCCAGACGAGTTCCATGCACACATTAACTACATCAAAACTCATAACGCTTGGGTCGAAGAAAATAAAGGATTTGACCGCGAAACAGGCAAACGGATCTACCCGATTCGCGAAGCATTGTTATCCGGCGGTGATCCTCTCGCATTAATGGACAAACGTTTGGCCACATTTATGGTCGGTCTAGCTCAAGCGGGAATTGAACAAGTCAGAATTGGCACAAAGGAACTTGCGTTTTTTCCAGAACGGGTCGATTCGGACTTTTTTGCGATGCTTGATGGATTCCACAAATTATTCCCCAGAATTCGAGTGGTATTTGCCGTTCATTTTACCCATCCCGATGAATTTCTCGAAAAATCAGAAGATGGCAATTATGTAAAAGTGAATGGTCGCTATGTGTGGATGGAAACGGTACGAAAGGCGGTTGAAGGCCTTACCTCTCGCGGCAACTTTATCTCCCTCGAGAATCAAACCCCCATCATCGCGGACGTCAACGACGACGCAAAGGCATTACATATTCTTCAACGAGAGCTTTATTCAAAAGGAATTGGAAACCACTATTTATTTCAATGCCGCGAAATCGAAGGTCACCGCTTATTTGCCGTACCTGTCGAAACCGCATGGCGGATTTATACAGAATCACAACGCGGGCTTTCTGGAGTAGAAAAACAAGCCCGTTACACGATGTCTACCGAATACGGCAAAATGGAAGTCATCGGCGTCACAAACGGAACCATCATTTTTAAAGTTTTAAGGGCACCATCTGGCGGCGATATCTTAGGGAACATTATTGTAGCGAAATCAAACCCTGATGCGCTTTGGATCTCGGGCTATATGGACCGAATTATTAGTGATGACACCGGTTTGTTATTAACCAAAAAATCATGACCACATCGATAAGCCCAACCAAGGTTTTTCATCGCCACACCATCGGAACGATGCCAACAGCTGTTGCAGGAGACGGCTGTTATCTCATCGATCAAGACGGAAAACGCTACTTAGATGGGTCCTCTGGAGCAGCGGTATCTTGCTTAGGTCATTCAAATTCCGAAATAATCGAGACCATTAAAACGCAGGCTGAAACGCTGGCTTTTGCGCATACAAGCTTCTTCACCAATGAACCAATGGAACGGTTGGCCAATTTCTTAACAGAACGTGCCCCAAAGGGAATCGATTCTGTATATTTTGTTTCTGGCGGATCAGAAGCCGTCGAAGCTGCTATCAAATTGGCCCGACAATATTTCGTCGAAATTGGCAAACCCGAGCGGCACCGGGTTATCGCACGACTCCAAAGCTACCATGGCAACACGGTTGGCGCGTTGTCGGCTGGCGGCAACTTATGGCGACGGGCTATGTTCGACCCAATTCTCGTTCCATTTTCTCATATTTCAGCCTGCTACGAATACAGAGGTAGACGCGAAGGCGAAAGCGTCGACGCATACGGCTTGCGTGTCGCCAATGAACTCGAAACTGAAATCTTACGTGTTGGCCCCGATAGCGTTGCCGCGTTCATCGCAGAACCCGTGGTAGGGGCGACAATGGGATGTGTCCCCGCTGTTACCGGATACTTCAAGCGAATTCGCGAAATCTGTGATAAATACGGTGTCCTATTGATTTTGGACGAAGTCATGTGTGGCATGGGCCGAGTCGGATCATTATTTGCCTGCGAGCAAGAGGGTGTTACGCCAGATATGATTACCATTGCTAAGGGCTTGGGGGCCGGATACCAACCAATTGGCGCACTCATGGTAACGGATACCATTTTCAGTACCATTCAAAATGGTACGGGGTTTTTCCAACATGGGCACACCTATATGGGCCACGCGCTTGCATGCGCAGTCGCATTGAAGGCACAAGAAATTATCGAAAGGGACCAATTGATCGCCCGCGTTCAAACTGCAGGTAATCGGTTATCGTCGCGTTTAAATGATCAATTTGGCACCCACCCCTATATCGGAGATATCAGAGGTCGAGGTCTCTTTATGGCACTGGAATTGGTTCAAGACCGTGACACCAAAACGCCATTTGATCCCTCTTTAAAAGTCAACGCAAAGATAAAAAAAGCCGCGATGGCGGAAGGTCTAATGTGCTATCCAATGGGGGGTACACTAGATGGCAAACTTGGGGACCACGTGATGTTAGCGCCGCCCTTTATCATCACCAATGATCAAATCGACGAACTGGTCAGTAAATTGGCGACCGCCATTCGGACTGTCGTTGGTCACTAGGTCACCGATTACAATTTGCGTGGCGCCCAACGGCGCCCGCAAAACAACGGCGGACCTTCCTCAACTCCCCATTTCGCCGGAGGCGTTGGCCGCAGAAGCCCTACGATGCGCCAACGCAGGCGCATCGCTATTCCATATTCATGTCAGAGAATCCAATCAACGCCACTCATTGGCCCCAGACAAGTATCGCGCTGCCGTAAACGCGATTCGCGAGTCAGTCGGACATCGACTAGTCCTACAAGTAACGACCGAAACCGTCGGCATTTACACGGCTCCAGATATGATTGCGACGGTGCGCGAATTGATCCCAGAATCGGCCTCAATTGGGATCAAGGAATTGGTACCAGATCCCCTTCACGAAGGGGCTGCCCAGGATTTTTTAGCCTGGGCTCATCAACAAGGTATTTTGATTCAGTACATCTGCTATTCTGCAGACGAAGTACGATATTTCAACGAGCTTCGTCAAAAAGGGGTCATCCCATCACTAAACCACTATTTTCTCCTCTATGTATTGGGCAAAAAGACCGGCCAAAAGGGGCACCCTTCCGAGCTCGCACCATTTCTCGAAGCACATGCCACTCACTTAAATGACGTCACCCTACATTGGACCGTTTGCGCCTTCGGAGAGAATGAATTGGACTGCATGCTTGAGGCCGTACGCAACGGCGGCAATGTTCGAATTGGTTTCGAGAACAACCATATGCTGGCCAACGGCGCCATCGCACCGCACAACGCATCACTTATTCAACAATTTACAAATGCGGTAAAACTCAACAAAATCGAACGCCCAATCGCCTCCGTCAGTGACTTGCGGGCGGCAGTTCCAACCCCAACCTTAGTTCACTAAATACGGACTTGTTCTTTCCGTTCAGCTCGCGTTTTTTTGGCGTTATCTAATGCAGTCAATTGATGTGCAATTTCTTGATATTGGGCTAAACAGTCTGGGTTTTTAATAACCGTTAAGTTTGTTAATGGAACACCATTCAACAAATTCTTAACCAACACTTCACTTTTTTTACCGTTAGTTGTTACCGGGATATCTGATACTTCAAAAACCGCATCCGGTTTAAACCAAGGCGACTGGGCCGTCAAGGCAACTCGAATGTCACGTTTTAATACCGCATCCATAACGGCTCCAGACTTTAACACGACAAATAAAACGATATCTTCATCATCCCCTACCCGGCGCCCGACCACTAACGAATCCTGTATCACTTGAATACCAGATAACACATTATACAAATCGCCAGTGCCAACCCGAACCCCATGATGTTTAATCGTGCTATCTGACCGGCCAACAATCTCTAACGTCCCATCACCGTATTGAATGGCATGATCCCCATGGGTCCATATCCCCTCAAAGCGGTCAAAATAGGCCGAATGATATTTTTCGCCGGCAGGATCATTTAAAAAATAGACCGGCATACATACAAACGGCTGGGTGCACACGAGTTCACCTTGCTTACCCCAAATACGGCGCCCTTGGTCATCCCATACCTCTACCGCCATCCCAAGCCCAGCACATTGTAATCGTCCACGGCGAACAGGGACAGGCCCTCCTCCAGCAAAACATGACACAATATCGGTCCCCCCGGAAATAGAGGCCACCTGAACATCTGCTTTGACATCCGAATAAATATAGTCAAAATGGTCACGCAACAATGCCGACCCAGTCGACAAAATCAGCTTAATCGATTCAACCTGATCAGCGGTCGGATTTTCTTTAAGTTTCTGACATAGAGACACCCAAGACGCACTCGTTCCAAACGCGGTCACCTGGGTATCCTTAACTAACTTCCACATTACTGACGGAGTTGGCTTCCCTTCGAATAACACCACAGCGACATCACTGGCCAACCCTGAAACCAACCAATTCCACATCATCCACGATGTTGTGGTGTAATACATCAATCGGTCCGAGGGACGAAGATCACACTGCAATCGATGTTCTTTGACATGTTGAAGCAAACTCCCCCCGGCGCTATGAACCAAGCACTTGGGCTTCCCGGTGGTGCCAGACGAATACAAAATATACAACGGATGCGAAAAGCTGAGTCTCTCAAACTGAAGATCGGGAACTGGATTTTGAGCCGAAACAATCGAATCATACACAACCGTGTCACCATCAGACTCTGTACCTGGAATCCGAGATACAATCACAGTCTTTATAACCGACGGCAATCCCGCTTGAAGCTCTTGAATTTTATCCGACACGGTAAACACTTTATCGTCATAAACATAGCCATCTACAGAGACCAACAACTTCGGAGCAGTCTGACTAAATCGATCTAAGGCAAATTGAGTCCCCGAATCCGGTGAACATCCCGTCCAAACCGCCCCCACAGCCGATGTTGCCAACAAGGCCACCAAGGCTTCAGGACAATTTGGAACTAATCCAGCAACAACGTCACCTACTCCGATACCCTGGACCCGCATCCACTGAGCTAACTGGGCAACTTGATCCGAAAGCACCCCAAACGTGATTGTTTGCAATGGCTGATGTTCTGAATAATAGATGATCGCGGGGGCGTCGGTCCTATTTTTAAGCATATTTTCAGCATAATTGATCCGAATATTCGGAAACCATTCCGGACGCGGCCAAAGTCCTGTACCCGATACAACCGTACTCGTATCTCCGTCGTAAAGTAGCCCCGACGTCTCGAGTACGGCACGCCAAAATGACGCCACTTCTGTAACTGACCACTGATGAAGGTCTAAATACGACTTTAACGAGAGGCCAAATTGGCGATTCACCACTCGGATCAATTCCCCGACTTGCGTCGTCTCGATCCCCGGTGGCATCCATAGAATTGGATCTTTTTCGTCATCTGGTTTGGAAATCATCATAGAGGGGTAGTGTAGCACAAAGAACTTCCAGAAAAAAAATGATCGAGAAACCCGTTTGCCCCGGCAATGCCGTGTCCGTTACACTATTTGGTATCTTCAACGGCTATTTTTCGAACAACGTAATCCTAATAAAAAAATAAGGACAAAAAAACCCATGGCGAAAAACCAAACATCATCCGCAACCCCATCACTTCAGACCGATTCGAGCTTAGACCATCTGATTGAATCTCTACCTAATGACCCGTTACTCCGACAATTTGCACTCTGCTATCTTCACGCTAACTCAACTCGAACACTACAAGGCTACGAAGCAAGCTCCTTCGAAGAATTTATCAGCACTCGCTATCGCTATTTTGTCGACTCTCTCGCAAAAGGGGGCGACATTCGAATTTTCACGCTTGACCAAAGTAACGAATTGGTCGGCATCCGGCGGGTACTCGAATATGTCGTACCCGATGCCATGTTTATGGTTATGACCTTTTCAGAAGTTTTTAAAGAGTTTGGATGCAAAATCACCAAGATGCTGCACCCAATCATGACCGTTACACTCGACAACACCAACCAAATCCAACAAATTTCTCCCCCGACCGAAAATACCTTCCTTGTTTCAGTCACCTATATCGAATTTGAAGGTATCGAGGACGATAGCCAGATCGACGCATTCTTTACACGAATTCAGCACCACATGAGCGCATTGCAAAATGCCCAAGGGAGTCAAAAAGTAATCCGCCAAAAATTATCCGACATCAAGACAGACGTCGCACAAACCAAGGTTATTTTGGCCGAGCCGAAAGAAGAATGGGTTAATTTAATCGATTGGCTACAAGACGATAATTTTTCATTCTTTGGCTACGCATTACTCAATTTCAAAAACCCTGACTCTCCGCTTTCTGATGGCTCAGGCATTTTGAGTCCCGGGTATCTGAACGAACACCCTCAAATTGGGAGCGTATTGTCTGCACATAGCTGGCGCATGCGGACCAGTCGCGCGCCGTTTGTATTTGACACCATCCCAATCAATTCACCTATTCAGCGATTCGAACACATCATGCGTCTCAGTTTCCGAATTGTGGTGGGCGACACGACACTTGAACACAACTTTATCGGCGTCCTAAAACGCAGTTCATTGTTGGCTAAAAACCTCGAAACCCCAATTATCCACCTCAAAATGAAACACATTTTTGAAGCAAAGCGGATGTTACCCGGCAGCTACGACTATAACGAAGTAATTCGGATCTTCACCTCGATTCCCAAATTCGAACTATTTCGTAGCGCGACAGACGATCTTCTATTTATCGTCGAATCCGTTCTTTCGATTACCAACCCCAGTGACGTTTATTGTTTTCACCGAGAAACCACCGGAGTTGGCAGGACCCTCTTAATGGTGACATTGCCCGAGCATCTCTTTACTCGAACCAATATCGAATTGATCAGTGACTACCTCATTCAGCACGTACCCCATGCACAGTTTGAGGTCGTCGAAGTCGATGGACCGGACCATAATCGCCTCCATTTTTACTTTGAGCAAACCGATGACACCCAATGGAAACCCAATGAATCCCATCTCCAAATCGAGCTACGCGAGTTGGTAAAACCTTGGGAAGATCGATTAAAAGACGCCATTCAAACCCAATTTCCTGGGCAGTCTGCACAGCGATTGTACGCCCACTATATCAACGCTTTTCCGAGTCACCACCGGGTGCGTCGAACGCCAGTCGAAACGGTACGGGACATTATGTTTCTCGAAAAAGTGGTACACGAAAACATCATTCAATTCGACCTCAGCCCAGTCACCACTGAAAATTCGTCCCTTAAGGGCAGGGCGTCAATGCTCAGCATTTATAATCGCAACAAAATCGACCTGATTCACATCATGCCGATCCTTCAAAATTTAGGCGTCTATGTATTTGATGAACTCACCACCCGAGTCGGAACCACCGACACACTTTATGGGTACATCCACTCGTTCCGACTTGGTCACTCCGACAAAGCCAAAATCGACGAAAAACGACTCAAAGCGGTATTCACCAGCCTGCTAACTGAAATTTTCGAAGGCCGAACAGAAAATGATAGACTGAATGGGCTTGCACTGGGAGCCGAATTGGATTGGCGTGCCATTAACGTCCTCCAAACATACCGAAATTTGTATCTTCAGCTGGGAACTCCGCACAGCAAGGACAAGGTCAATTCCGTACTATTGGCTCATAAAGCCAGCACAAAAGCCTTATTCAAATACTTTGAGACCAAGTTCTCAGTGGACCCTCAATTTGGCAAACAAGAATATCGCCAAGAAGTGTTACTGCCCCGTGTAACCCAAGAATTTCATGAGACATTAACCCTCGTCCACGAAGTCTCCGACGACACAATCTTTAGGCACCTTTTCAACTTGATTGAGGCCACGCTTCGAACCAATTTTTATATCCCAAAACACAACCGTGACACCTTCATTTCAATCAAGTTGGACTCAAAACAGGTTCGATTTATGCCAGCTCCATCACCCTACAGGGAAATTTATGTCCACGATGTTGGCATGGAAGGCACCCACCTCCGATTCGGGCCAATTGCACGCGGAGGGCTACGATGGTCAGACCGTCACGACGACTTCCGCAAGGAAGTTTTGGGACTCGTCAAAACACAACAAACCAAGAACGTCGTCATTGTCCCGGTCGGATCCAAAGGTGGATTTATCATTAAACGCGCCGTAACCAAAGAAGAAGCCGCCAATGAATCCATTATCCAATACCGCAAATTCATTTCGGCGTTATTAGATATTACTGACAATATTGATGCAAATGGGTCTATTAAACATCCCCATCATGTAATGGCGTATGACCAAACTGATCCCTACCTCGTTGTCGCCGCTGACAAAGGAACTGCATCCTTTTCAGACATCGCAAACGAAATTTCTGAAAAATATGAGTTTTGGTTAGGGGATGCGTTCGCCTCGGGCGGAAGCATCGGATATAACCACAAAAAAGAAGCCATTACCGCCCGTGGCGGTTGGGAGTGCGTCAAACTGCACTTCATGGAGATGGGAAAGAATATCGAGAAGGAATCGTTCTCAGCGGTTGGGATCGGAGATATGTCGGGAGACGTCTTTGGAAATGGGATGCTATTAAGCAAGACCATGAAACTCCACGCGGCGTTTAATCACGTCCATATTTTTGTGGATCCTACACCAAACCCAGAACGCAGTTGGGAAGAACGAAAACGGTTATTCGATCTACCCCGAAGTGCGTGGACGGATTACTCGCCAACGTTAATTAGCCAAGGCGGCGGGGTATACGACCGAAAAGCCAAGGAAATAATGGTCACCTCAGAAATGCGGGATTTATTCGGCATCAAAGAACCCGTTGTTACCGGCGAAGAACTCATCCGATTTATCCTAAAAGCGAAGGTCGATCTCGTATGGCTTGGGGGCATAGGTACTTATTTTAAGGCGAGCCATCAGGCTAACTCTGCAGTTGGAGACCCTACAAACGACTCCGTTCGAATTGATATTACTGAATGCCGTGCAGCCGTTATCGGTGAGGGCGCAAATCTGGGAGTCACGCAACCTGCGCGAATCGAGTTTGCGTTATCTGGAGGCAGAATCAACACCGACGCGATCGATAATTCCGCCGGGGTTAACATGTCCGATTACGAAGTTAACATCAAAATCTTACTTAAACAGATGTTAGAAGAGTCGATTCTAAAAAATATGGACGAACGGAATGAGCTCTTAGAGGCCGCGACCAACGAAGTTTCCGAACTCGTACTGGCCAACAATCAAGGCCAACATCGATTGTTGTCGATGGACAGCATCCGATCAAAAAAACAACTCGGCATCTTTATCAAATTGATTCAGTCCTATACGGCCTCTGGATTCTTAGATGCCAAGACCGAACAAATTCCAGATCTCTCTGAACTTGAACAATGGGCAAGTTCAGGGATTTCACTGCCACGCCCAATTCTTGCGGTTATCCAAGCATATACCAAAATGAATATTTACGATCGGTTAATGAATTCTGACATTTTGGACGCCCCCTACTTCACTGAATTCTACGACGAGTATTTCCCCGTCACGATTCGCAAAAAAATCGGCAAAGAAATGCCCAAACACCGGCTTCAACGCAATATTTTAGGAACTATCCTAACCAACAAAATTATTAATCAAGCCGGAATTTTATTCTTCTTTCAAATGGAACAATTAACCGGAAAACCCGTCGATCAAATCGCCAAGGCCTATTATTTATTGGATTGCGCACTCGGCACCCAAGAACTCCGCCAGGCAATTATCCAAGAGTCCATTCCCGAACAAGACAAATATTCCGCGCTGATCGAAATCGAGCACTACTTAGTGGAGTGGACCCAGTCACTGTTACTACTGCCCAATTTTGATCCATCGTTCGATTGGGCCAAACCAATGGCGTCATTGGCAAGCGACATTGTGCCAAAGGCACCCCACAACAAAGCCGCAATTGCGCGATGGAAGCATCGTGGTTTACCAGAGACCTCAGCCAAACAACTGGTGGGATTAGATTCACTCAACTGCATTACGGACATTCTATTCTTACAACTCAAATTTGGAATCAAGGGGATCAGCCAAATTGTTGATTTAATTGACACCATCGAAAGTAAATTCGAATTAAAATGGGTCGAATCCGCAATACAAAATCTAGATCCCAAAACCCAGTGGGAGCTCTCTCACAAAGGGATCTTATTACAAACAGTTAAGATACAAAAATTCACCATCATTCGCCAAGTGATGGGGAAAGAAACCAGCAAAAAGGGTCAAGTTGACGAGGCAATCAATGCATTGCAACGCCTTCACCAAATGGATTTCAAACTTTATTTCGAAACGCTGTCAGACCTAAAATCGTCAAGAAATACGAATTTGACCACCTTAACTGTCGCCGTAAATCGCCTCAACTTCCTGAATGCCTAATGAGGCATTCAGGAAGTTTTCGGGACCGTTGCGTTGCTGCAGCAGGCCCTAAGTGCACGGTTTTGAAAAAACAGATCGCGAAACCGTGCACTTAGGATCGTGAAAAATGGTGAGATGCAAGGCATCCCGAGCGAAGTTCCCGGAGCATACCGGTAGGTATGTGAGGACAACTGAGTCGAGGGATGACGTCGCAGATTGCCGTTTTGCAGAGATCCAGCTCCTGACTCAGCAGGGCCTAATTAAAACTTACAAATTCAAATAAACTCTTTAACGTTTGATTGACAAATTCCGTCTTCGCCTTAATCAAATACGGGCGGAGAAAAAATTTACCGTCCAGAACAATAACGCCATCAAATTGCTGTAATTCTTGTCCCATATCTGCACCCCATCCTTGAATCACGACCAAAATTGTTTGGTTAGAATTTTCCCCCAAAGTAAATTTTTAAAACCTTGATTACAGTTTTCGGCGCTTCCGTTTGATAAGCAATGCAATTCCGGTGACAATCAAGCCAAGTGTAAGAATAGCACTAGCCGTCATAAACGTTTGTCCCCATGGTCCAAATTGCCAGCCCGTATGAAACCGCTTGATGGTGTCCCGAAGTGATTCTGGATATGGCCCACGGATCATTGTCCAGGTTTCTCCTGATCCAGTTGATTTCCAGACCCCGGTTGACGTCGTGATAACCCACTCGCGATCTATTGCGCTGACGTGAGTAATCCACGCCATGGATTCAGGTAGATTTAACCTTGTCCAAAGCCCATTTTCGTATGTCATAAGAACTTGGTCACGGTGCAATATCGCGATACCGGTACTATACGCAATAAGTTGATCCCCATACCGAATGGGATGCCTCGTCGGCAATCGTGTTTCGACTTTGCCATCATCAAACGAAATGTGGCGATCGTACAAATAATATATTCCATGCGAATTCCCGATAGCCTGGTGTATGGATCCGTCGTCTTTTATTTGGTCGGGGTAATTGAGCGCAATCCCTGTAATACACGAAATTGTAAGGCCTACGACCGCAATAAGTCCGAGCCACCGGTGAATTCGTCGTTGTTTCATGGATGTATGAGTGGACTCACAATCAAGGCTTTTTTTACCGCTGTAACAGCCGCCCAAGATGACAACGTCGCCCCCGTTATTGGAGCGATGTCATCATCGATTGTTGGTATGTCAGAAATACGCCGATTTGCAAACTGTTTCATGAACCGATGTTTTCGTATATCGGATCCGACCGGCTCGCGGTAAGTCAAAACGGTAACTGATTTTACTTCGTCATCCGGGGTTAGGATAACGCAAAACGTAATGGGCTTATGCTTTCCAATTTCATCCAAAACAATTGCATTCCCAACCCACTTTTTTTTCTGAAATATAGCGTGCCATTGTACTGAGTCGACCGGCCACCGGCTTGCCAACTGATTTTCGAACTTTGATCGCAATGATGCATTTATTTTTAATTGGCGGAGTTCGGTGTGCGTATAATTTGGAAACGCACTAGTGATGGCAGTTGTTGCGGTGGCGTACTCATTAACAGCCATATTGTTGTCAGCGAACACTGGGCCCGGACAAGTTAATCCGAACCCAATTATCCCCAAAAAAAGTACCTTAAAAACCGAATGCAACGGACGTCCAAATTGTATCGTAATCACCTTCAGATAAGTTGCCTCGGTTGAATTCGTATTCTGCTTTAAATGCCATTGTTTTGATCGGACGATAGTTAACCCCTAATGTGGTTTGAGTCTGGTTTTTCAAGGCCCCTCCACCACGATTCACTTCCACCTGTCCAAGACGAGCAAACCATGTCATGGTTGGTTTGTCGAACTGATCGCCACCAATCAATGACGTCATCCATTTTGGACTCCATTCGTTACGGAGTTCAACATAGTACCCATCTTGCTGATCAGGAGACATCCCATCTTTGGGGGTTGAAAATGTCAATATGGCGTATTCTCCCGCAAGTTCAAGAAAACCCAATTTATAGAGAAAATCGATTCCATATCCGGTCAATGCTTGGTCTTTAGATCGATCTGCCCCCGCACCACGCAAGGTATCGTTGTAAATACTAAATCCAAATTCAGAATGAACGGATGGTACGACCCCAAGCCGACCTGCAACCGCTTTTTCTGGACTATTATCCGCTTTGTACCCGGGACGGCTACTTCTGATTCCAGTCGAGGCACTAGCTGTCGTCGTTAACCCGTTAAGAACATAGAGCTCGTAGGTAAGGTCGATATCCGCCATTTCAAAACCCCCGTGAACACCGATCCCCGCATCTGACCACGTGGTAGGGACAATATATTTATGAACCAACGGCCGATTCGTGGTCTCTCGATAATCGGAATCATGTAGAAAGTTTAACCGCCCAAATGGGACAAGAACCAACCCAGTCCGTAACGTTGCAAATGGATTCAACGTATAGTCAACCCAGGCTTGTTCAATTTTTATTTCGCCGGTATTTCCGAGTGCATTTACCGCCCCCCCATATTCAAATTCGATTTCCGTATTGAACAACAACGCCGGATGGGGTTGTGCGGACGTTTGCAAGACAAGGCGATGCGCAACAAACGAATTTTCTTTTCCAGATGATTTCCATTCGGTATCAAAATACCCTCCGAAATATGTCGTCTTAGACAGTCGATCGAGGGCAGTAATGGCGAGCCCCCCGGGACTGGAAGTCGCAGACGTTTGTGCCATGGTCGTCACCGCAACGCAACTAAGTGCGTAGATCAGTGCCATTTTTAAAATTAATTTCATTGCTAAATTGCTCCCTGGATTGGTAGATTAAATCATTATTATGAGACTTTGTATCAATAACAAACCAAAGCTGTCAAACCATTTGGGGCCCCGGTTTCATTTGACATTACGGTATATTTCAATGTGGTTGTTGGGGCTGATATTGGGCGGAATCGGTTTATTTTTCATCCAATATCGGCACTTGGTTACAGTTGTGGGAATTGCCCAAGGAACAGAGCTCCGAGTTTCTGCTCGGGTTCCACTTTGGGTATCATCGTCCCAAGTCGAACACGCGGTTATTTCGGAATTAAACCGGATCGATAGTGAGCTATCGACCTATCGATGGGATAGCGAAATTAGCCACTTCAATCGTGCTTTGTCCGACCAGAAGGTGGCAATATCTAGTGATTTTGCCACTGCATTTCGCTTCGGAGACCGGTTAAATAAGGTAACAAACGGGGCATGGGATGGGACAGTTTTCGGTGATGTCGTGGGCTGGCGGTGGGTTGCCTTTGAGGGGGGGAATCTACGCAAACACCGAGATGGCGTAAAATTGACGCTCGATTCGGTCGCTCAGGGGTTGAGTTTGGATCGAGTAGTAGAGCGGTTGCGTCAAATCGGAGCGGATGGAATACGTGTGCAGCTCGGGGGTGAAGTGCGGATCTGGAATAGCGAACGTCGTGCAGTTTCGGTCCGTGTCGCTCGCCCATTCTCGGACTATGACCGCTCAGCAGGGACAATTGTCTTAGTAAATGAAGCCATTTCAACGTCTGGGGAAGAGGATCAGGGGAGCAAAATTATAGACCCAAGTACCGGTCGACCTGTGGTCCGGGATTTTTGGTCGATAGTGGTCGTCGCTCCCACCGGGATGGAGGCCGACGGATTATCAACGGCCTTATGGCTTACACCCCGTTCGGAGTGGCGAAATATCGTTTCACAGTTTCGAAACATACGCGTATTTGTAGTGAACACAGAAATGCGTGTTATTCCAATACTTGAACAGTAATTTTGACCAATAGACTGCGTATTATCATCATGCAAATCTAACAAAAATGGTCTATGATTGCTCAAATTCTATTTAGCAAAGGGACAACATGACGCCCCACTCTTTATTCGAAAAAAATCGACGCTTCCTTATTTTAGTACCCGGACTCCTACTCGGCGTCTTGGCAATCGCATTTTCGGTCCATCGATTCGAAAACCCAAAATCGGGCACCGCAAAGTCCAATAAGCAGGTCGCAACAGCGAACACCGCCGAGCACGCCCTTATGCCGCAACCCAAACACATCGCACCACCTGCAGCCATCAAGGCAATTTATATGACGAGTTGGGTGGCATCCGTTAAGCCATGGCGCGAACAATTAATAAAATTTATCAACGAATCAGAAATAAATGCCCTTGTCATCGATGTAAAAGACTATTCGGGATACATCTCCTTTGAAACCAATGACCCCAAGTTAGCTGAACTAGGTGTCGAGGATATTCGGATCAAAGACCTTAGAGAATTCATCGAAATGGCGCATCAAAACGGGATTTATGTAATCGCCAGAATCACGGTATTCCAAGATCCTATGTACGCAAAGCTATACCCCGCACACGCTGTCCAAACCCAAAGTGGTACAACATGGACAGATCGCAATGGATTAAGTTACATCGATCCGGGTTCACGCGACTTCTGGGACTACATCGTTCGTATCGGAACAGCTGCCGCTTATGCGGGCTTCGATGAGCTCAATTTTGACTACATCCGATTCCCAACGGACGGAAACATGAAAGACGCTGTTTTTCCAATTTCCGGAGCCCGGTTATCCAAGGGCAATTTGGCAACCTCCACATCGGCCACCGTCGGAAGCCAAAAACCAACCGCGTCATCAGGCGTCTCCATTCGTAGACAAACCGTAAAAGAGGCGATAATCACCGAATTTTTTGCCTATCTTCGTCAGCAAACAAAGCCACTAGGCATTCCAATATCAGCCGATCTTTTTGGCATGACCATGACCGCGCAAGACGATGTAAATATTGGGCAATATCTCGAAAGCGCCGCCCAATATTTCGATTATATATGTCCAATGGTGTACCCATCGCATTACCCTCCCCAATTTAATGGATATGGCAATCCAGCAGAACATCCTTATGAAATTGTTCATTATGCCATGACACGCGGCGCAGCTCGAATGACCGCCATCGGCCAAGACCCAAAAAAACTGCGCCCTTGGCTTCAAGACTTCAATCTTGGCGCCACGTATGATGCGGCAAAGGTGCGCGCTCAAATCAAAGCAACCTACGACTCCAAATTAGTCAGTTGGCTCATCTGGGATCCGCGCAACAAGTACACACGTCAGGCCTATCTACCCGCAACGGTCTCAACCACCACAGCAAATGCATACTAATAAGACCCGTCGTTTCTGGGCACGCTACACCATACCCATGCTGATGTGGGCCTTAATCGCGGTCTGCATTGTCTGTGTGGATAACGCGCTTTATCCGCTCTTTTTGGGATTCGGACTTGCATATATTCTCAATCCGATTCTGCTATTTCTAACTCGACTCAAAGTCCCAAGATGGCTGGCAGTATGGATCATTTATCTGGGTACAATGTCATTGTTGGTACTCGTATCGGTATCTGTTTTACCGGGAATTGCACTCGAATTCTTGCATTTTATTGAAAATGCGCCGCGCTACTTAATTCGCTTTTATTACCAACTCATGAATTTTTTAAGCAAGAACGGCTGGGGCAGCATTGTCTGGAAATACAATTTATTACCGATGCTCCAGCACATGGGTAAAGATTATATGGACGGACTCGTCGGTTCGTTCACCTCATCCGTTGGCGTCTTTGCAAGCCGTATAACTTCAACAGCATTGTCACTTGCTAACATTTCATTATTTCCTATTTTTTTCTATTACGGCCTCGCACGACTTCATTTTTTACCACGGAAGTTAAGTCGTATTATCCCCCCTCAATTCCAACCCGCATTTTCATATTTTTTATCCGTATCAGATCGCGTAATGGGCGGCTATATCCGAGGCCAGTTATTAGTATGTCTGTCACTGGGAACGCTATATTCCCTCGGTCTATGGGCGGTGGGCACACCTTACGGAATGTTAATCGGATATTTAGCTGGCTTCTTCAATTTAGTGCCCTACCTCGGGTTTGCTGCCGGCGTCGTAATGGGCATATTCTCGGTTATTACGTCTGGCGGCACCATCGTGACAATTCTCAGCGTGATTGCCGTATTCATCGTTGCCCAAATGATTGAAAGCTTTATTTTAACCCCAAAAATTGTGGGACATACAGTCGGACTCGACCCTGTTTTGACGTTACTGGCATTAATTATCGGCGGGAACCTATTCGGTTTTTTCGGCCTTATCATCGCCGTGCCGATCGCGGGGATTATTAATCGAATCTATCAAGACTATCTCTGCGGCAAGCTCAATATGAAACCGATGGATGCCGAACAATGACACCAAAAGAACAAGCGATGGATCTGATTCACGAAGGACAAGCACTCGTCGTAGACGGTAAAACCAATGACGCTCTCGAAAAATTCAAAACCTCGGTCGATATATTTCCGACGCCGGAAGGGTACACGTATTGGGCATGGATGCTGAGTTATTCAAATCAGCTAGAAGACTGTATTGCGCTATGCGAAAAAGCCATTGCTATTGATCCTGAATTTGGAAATGCCTACAACGACATCGGATCGTATCTTATTGAACTCGAGCGACTTGAAGAGGCGATCCCATGGTTAGAGAAAGCAAAACAAGCGAAAAACTATGATGCCCGCCATTTTCCATACCTCAATCTTGCTCGAATTTACCTCAAATTAGGCCGTGATGAAGAGGCCGTAGAGGAATACAAGGCCTTACTCGAACTCGACCCGAGCAACATTGAAGGTCAATTTTTATCCGAATTTTTATCCGACCCCAACGAAAAAGGTCGATTTTCCAAACTGTTCTCAACGAACTAAGTTCGATACAATCTACTACTTATGACAAACTCTCCTATAAAAGTTGGCGTCATTGGTCTGGGAAACATGGGGAAATTCCACGTCAAACATTGGAAAGAAATCGCTGGAACAACACTTGTAGCAGTGGTTGATGTCGATTCAAGTCGACGTGCGGAATATGCCATTGACTCGATCAGAGGATTCGAGTCGATCAACGCCATGATCGACGCTCGTACGATCGACGCCGTCTCCATCACATCCCCCACCAGCTTACACTTTGAACATGCGCGCCAATGCATCGAAAACGGCATTCACGTCTTAATCGAAAAACCAATCGCAACGACACCAGAGGATGGCGCCCAATTGGTCGAGCTGGCCAAGCGCTATAATGTGGTACTTCAGGTGGGTCATATCGAACGATTCAATCCCGCAGTAATCAAACTACTTGAATGGAAATCCAGTGGCCTTCTAGGAGCGCCAATCTCCATTTCGACCGAACGTGTAAGTCCAATGCCGACGCAAATTCGAGACGCCAATGTCATGATCGATCTGGCGGTTCATGATATCGACATTGTGACGACGATCATGGGCACCCCGCCCACCCACGTCACAGGGGCATTCACGTCAGCACAACTTGAGGATCGTGCCGACTCAGCAATGGTAACGCTTCAATTTCCGGCCGGAATCGCAGCCGTATCTGTCGGATGGAATTCTCCGATCAAACGTCGAACCCTTGTCGGATATTTCCAAAATGGATTAGTTGAATTGGACTTCATCAATCAATCGGCGACGTTTACGCCGATTAATGTCACTATAGAAAGAGAGTTTTTCAAACCGACTTCTCCCATTTTTCCGTTGGTCCTTGAACAAACCGCTTTTCTATCGTCGATCCAGAACGGAACGCCCATCACAGTCACTGGTGAAGACGGAATCCTCGCCCTCAAATTAACGCTACAAGCTACTTTAAAGTAACCCGGAAGGAGTCCCAAAATGACTTATTTTTTTAGTTCTGAATCTGTATCCGAAGGCCATCCAGATAAAATTTGCGACCAAATTTCAGATGCCATTTTAGATGCGGCCTTAACCGTCGATCCCAATAGCCGGGTTGCTGCCGAAGTCTTTACAACAACAGGCCTCATTTTGATCGGGGGCGAAATTACAAGCACTGCCAATTTGGATTTTCAGAAAATAGCTAGGGACACCGCAAGAAGCATTGGTTACACCTCCCCTGACTATGGACTCGATGCAGAAAGTTGCTCCGTTCTAACCGCAGTCCACGGGCAAAGTCCAGACATTGCCCAAGGCGTCAATGAAGGCGAAGGCCTCCATAAAGAATTGGGTGCCGGCGACCAAGGCATGATGTTTGGATACGCATGCAAACAAACCGAAGACTACATGCCGCTACCCATTCATTTATCCCACAAACTAGTTCGTCGACTGGCGACCCTCCGGAAGACCAATGGTTTAAGCTACCTAAGACCCGATGCAAAAGCACAAGTCACGGTCGAATTTGAAGGCCGCACACCAAAACGAGTAGATGCGGTCGTCATTTCCACCCAACATGACCCAGACATTTCCCTTGAGCAAATCACAAAAGACGTACAAGAACACGTTATTCGAAACGAAATCCCAGCCCATTTACTCGACAGCAATACCCGATATTTCATCAATCCGACCGGCCGATTTGTTATCGGTGGGCCACATGGCGATACAGGGTTAACTGGTCGTAAAATTATCGTCGACACCTATGGGGGATGGGCATCTCATGGGGGCGGCGCGTTTTCAGGAAAAGATTACACCAAGGTCGACCGATCGGGTGCGTATATGGCACGATATATCTCAAAGAACATCGTAGCCGCAGGATTGGCTGACGAAGTAGAAATTCAATTGGCATATGCAATTGGCGTCGCGACACCGATCTCGGTTTTAGCAAAAACCCGAGGCACGTCGCTACTCCCTGAAGAAACATTGGTTCGATTGATCCGAGACAATTTTGATCTAACACCGGCAGGAATTATCAAAACACTAGACTTAAAACGCCCCATTTACCGCAATACCGCGGCTTATGGCCACTTCGGACGCAATGATCTTTCGTTACCTTGGGAATCCACCAACATGGCCGAAACATTGCTTACTGCAAACAAAGAAATCACTGGCATTACATCGCCGAGATAGTGTAGATTAACACGGTGTCCGAGTTACAATTCCAACAGGCTTTAGACCAAGCAAGTCTCGACCTGGACAGACGTGTAATTTCGGATGTCGCCCGTTTGTTACGTCAAACCCAGTTAACCATTTCGGTTGCGGAATCTTTAACCGGGGGATTAATTGGCTCAAAACTGAGTCAATTACCTGGAAGTTCAAGTTATTTTGTCGGGGGGGTTATTTGTTATTCCCCTTTGTTGAAAGTCAAGTTGTGTTCTGTTAAACCCGCGACCATAAGGGAGAACGGCCTTGCAAGCGAGGCCGTGGCAAGAGAAATGGCAGAAGGAGTTTCTCGGCTAACCGGAAGTCGCATTGCCCTTTCCACTACCGGTATCGCCGGCCCCAATGGCGACGATATTTCGAAGGTGGAGGTTGGTACTGTGTTCATTGGTTTTCTATTCTGCGGCGATCTGAAGGTTAAACGATTTCAGTTTTCAGGAAATCGAACCCAAGTTCGAACTCAAGCGGTTTATGCAGCCCTTGGTTACCTCAGAAACTGGCTCACCCAACAATTCCCTGTATCTCAATTACCGTCGTAGCCAACATTACCCATACCTAACCTTACGGCGGCCCTAATCTTGTTCTTTGGAGGTCAATAATATGGACGAAAATAAATTAAAAGCGCTGAACTTTGCGATATCGCAGATCGAGAAATCCCATGGCAAGGGCGCTATCATGAAACTTGGGGATTCGCCAAAAGTGGAACTATCCACCATCTCCTCCGGCGCACTATCGTTGGACTTAGCGCTGGGATGTGGAGGGTACCCCCGCGGTCGAATTATCGAAGTATTCGGCCCTGAATCAGCAGGAAAAACCACACTCACCCTGCATGCCGTTGCCGAAGCTCAAAAATTAGGTGGGGTTTGCGCGTTTATTGATACCGAGCACGCATTAAATCCAACCTATGCTGAACAACTGGGCGTAAATCTTGACAGCCTTTTTATCTCGCAACCCGACTATGGCGAACAAGCCTTGGAAATTGCTGAAACACTTGTACGATCCGGCGCAATTGACCTCATCGTTATCGATTCAGTCGCAGCCCTGGTTCCAAAATCTGAAATAGAGGGTGAAATGGGCGACCCTCAAATGGGCATGCAAGCTAGGTTGATGTCTCAAGCGTTACGGAAACTCACTGGTATTGTTAGCAAGTCCAACACCATCGTTATTTTCGTTAATCAAATCCGCGACAAAATTGGGGTTATGTTTGGTAACCCGGAAGTAACCCCGGGCGGACGGGCGTTAAAATTTTATTCGAGTATCCGCATCGATATCCGGAAGGTCGATTCAATCAAATCCGGCGTCGACATCACAGGCAACAAGGTCAAGGTCAAGATTGTAAAAAACAAAGTCGCTCCCCCATTCAAATACACTGAGTTGGAAATTGAATTTGGGAAAGGATTTTCACGAGACGCGGATCTGCTTGACCTAGCGGTCGCGATGAATTTGGTCGAAAAAAGTGGCACCTGGTTCTCCGTAAATGGCGAAAGAATGGGACAAGGCCGAGAAGCCGCCAAACAGTTTCTTCGACAAAACACCGCCGTTGCACAATCACTGGATACCCAAATTCGGGCAAAGGTTTCTGAAACCCCAATGCCCGACGCCGACCGAGAGGAGTAAATTATTATGGTCCAACTTATCCTAATCGCCGTTATCGCATTGCTAGGCAGCGGCGCGCTAGTAATTTTATATAAAACACGTAAAGCGTCTGCTGAAGAATTGATCGAAAATGCAAATGCAAAGGCTAAACAAAGCCTCGATCAAGCCAGCCGCGACGCACAAAAAATGATCGCAAAAGCCCATGCCGATGCACAGGACATTATGTCAAAATCGCGTAATAGTCTCGACGAAGAAATCAAATCGCGGCGGCAATCCGTATCTCAGATTGAAAATCGCGTCATGCAAAAAGAAAAACACCTGGATCAACGCGATCAACGAATCTCCGAAAAAGAAGAGCAACTAAATCAAGAAATTGAAAAGGCAAAAAGCCTTAAAAAGAAACAAGAAGCATTAATGGAAAGTTTGTCTGAAAAATTAGAACAAGCGGCAGGCTTTTCATCCGAGGAAGCGAAACAAATTCTGTTATCAAACGTTGAGCGCGAAGTACGCCAACGGGCGGGTAGAATGATCAAGGACATCGAAGACCAAGCACGCAAAATTGCTAATCGACGTGCAAAAGAAATTGTAACGGATGCGATTCAGCGAACCGCAATCGATCACGTGACATCCGCAACCACCTCTGTCGTTCAATTGCCAGATGATGAACTAAAAGGTCGTATTATTGGACGTGAAGGCCGTAACATACGCGCTTTCGAAGCCATCACCGGCGTTGATGTCATTATCGACGACACCCCAGGTGCCGTTATTTTATCGTCATTCGATCCGATTCGACGGGAAATCGCTCGGTTAGCACTTCAAAAACTCACCTCTGACGGACGAATTCAACCTGCCAAAATTGAAGATGCTGTCGAAAAATCAAAAAAAGAGATTCAAGAAATTATTAGGGAAAAAGGCGAACGTGCGGCTGATGAAATCGGACTTCAGTTCCACCCTAAGATCATTGAGTTATTAGGCAAACTTCACTATCGGACATCTTATGGTCAAAATATTCTGGCGCACACACTAGAAGCCGCACATATTGCGGGAATTATGGCGGAAGAACTGAAAGTAAATGTATCTCTGGCCAAACGCGGAGCAATGCTACACGACATCGGAAAAGCAATTGACTTCGAAACGGGCGGATCCCACGATGACCTCGGTAAAGAAATATGCGAAAAATATGGCGAATCGGATGAGGTCATCAACTGTATTATGGCCCACCATGAAGATGAAGATCCCGATACGATTGAAGCCATCTTGGTTAAAATGGCAGACGCAATTTCAGCCGTTCGGCCAGGCGCGCGGCGAGAGTCCGTCGAAACCTACATTAAGCGTCTTGAAAAACTGGAGGCCCTTGCCTATTCATTCGACGGGGTTGATAAGGCGTACGCCATTCAAGCCGGTCGCGAAATTCGGGTCGTCGTAAAACCAGATGAAGTAGACGATCCATCCATGCAAAAACTAGCGTTCGATATGGCTAAAAAAATCGAGGCAGACTTGGATTACCCTGGAGAAGTCAAGGTATCTGTGATCCGAGAAACCCGCGCAGCTAGCGTCGCTCGGTAATGGAGGCTGTCCTTAACGTTTTATGCATCGGCGATATTGTTGGAAGTCCCGGACGGCAAATGATCCGGGACCATGTAGCCAAATTACGCAAACACCACGATATCCATTTTACAATCGCAAATGCAGAAAACGCGGCCGGTGGTTTTGGCGTCACCCCAATTATTTACGACGAATTAATGCGAGCTGGCGTCGATGTTTGTACATCTGGAAACCACATCTACGGCAAACGTGAAATTTTGGACCAATTTGATCGGATGCCCCGGCTAATCCGACCGCTTAATTTCCCGGGCCCCCATCCTGGAAAAGGGGTTGTCTATCACCAGGTAGGCCCCACGTTGGTCGCAGTGGTCAACGTGATCGGCAGAGTTTTTATGGGGTTATCGGATTGCCCCTTTCAAGCACTCGATACCATCTTGGTCGAAGTCCGAAAAAAAACACCGGTCATTATTGTCGACATCCATGCTGAAGCAACATCTGAAAAACAAGCCTTCGCATGGAATTTCGCAGGTCAAGTCAGTGCCGTTTTCGGTACCCATACCCATGTCGCAACCGCAGATCCCAGCATCTTAGAAGGTGCAACAGCCTATGTGACAGACCTCGGAATGACTGGGGCTAAACGCAGTGTATTAGGAATGGAAATCGCCACAAGTATCAAAAAGTTAAGAACCCAGTTGCCCGCTGCGTTCAGTCCATCAAAAAGTGTTGAAAAAATGTTAAATGCCGTTAAAATAAGTATCGACAGGACTACCGGCACAGCTCTTAATATCGCCCGCGTTGATCTGACTACCCCATAAAATTATGAAATCCATACTTATTATTGACCCTTCTGAAAGTGTCAGGGGCCTTGTAAAGCGGACTGCGACTCAATCCGGAATCGCCGTCACAGATACACCTACGGCCAAAGAAGCCATTTTATACATGGCCATACAACGGTACGACATCATTTTGGTTGATGCACACTCAGCAGAAGAATTATTAACCCAACTAACACCAAGATCCCAGGCGATCCCAATTATTGTGATGGCGAACCAGGATCTCTTGGTACCCACATTGCCAACCGCCGCAAATATCACGGTAGACTACCTATTCAAGCCGTTTGACGAACAGACACTTTTATTCCGCCTTGAAAAACATTGCAAACCTGTACTCGGCACCATTTTAATTTTGGATACGGCCAACATAATTTCGGCACCTGCACGGCACATGATTGAAGCCGCCGGCTACTCGGTTGCAATACTAGATTCCGACAAGCAATGGGAAACGGCGCTCAACGAACTTCAACCTGAACTCGCGATTATAGACACTTCTATCCCACCCCTGAATCGAGAAGCCGTCCTGCAAACGCTGGCCAAGCACCCACAGCTCAAAACATTAGCAGTGATCGATTCTCGCCTCAACCCTGTCCAAGTCGGCACTTACATGCGTCAGTTCACAGACTTTGTAACCCACCCCATCAACATTTATGAACTCAAATTTCGTATTCAGCGGTTAAGTAACCAGGAACTCCCCACTGCCCCTACTGTAAAAAACACAATCGTTGCAGCGCCTTCCCGCATAACAGCCCCCCCACCCAATCCCCCTAGAGATCGTGATGAACGATCCCTGCTTAGCAAGGTTTACGTAACACTTCATCACGAAATGAGAAGCCCTCTGACGGGTATTTTGATCGGGGCCCAAGCCCTTTCAAAACGGGTCGCAACAGAAGAAAAACCTGTGGTTAGTGAAATTATCGAATCGGCAAAACGCATTCGGGAAACCTTAGACACCTTAGCAGTGTCCAATCGAATTCGATCTGAAGAATATGTCAACGGAACTCAAATGGCAAAATTTGAAACCCCAACAACTCCCACCTTTCATTGGATATGATACGCACACAAGGTCTGGTAAAACGCTACCATAATCGCAAAGTCGTCAACGAAATTTCGATCGAAATGAAAGAAGGCGAAATTGTGGGCTTATTAGGACCAAATGGCGCCGGAAAAACCACCACCTTTTACATGATTATTGGCCTCGTCAAACCGGATCAAGGCAATGTGTTTTTAAATGATCAAGACATTACAAAAATGCCCATGTATAAACGGGCGAGACTCGGACTGGGATACCTCCCCCAAGAATCCTCCATCTTCAAAAAATTGACCGTCGAAGAAAATATCATCATGCTTTGGGAACTTGTCGATACCATTCCCAAGTCCCAATACGAAAGCCGTCTCAACGAGTTATTAGATGAAATGGGACTTCAACATATCCGCAAATCAAAAGGGATCGAATTGTCTGGGGGCGAACGTCGACGTGTCGAAATCATGAGAGCCCTTGCAACTAACCCGTCGTTTATACTATTAGATGAACCCTTTGCCGGAATTGACCCCATTGCCGTTCACGAAATTCAAGGCATTATCCAGAAATTAAAGGCCAAAAATCTCGGCATTATTATTACGGACCACAATGTACGCGAAACCCTGTCAATCACAGACCGCGCCTACATTATTCATCAAGGTGAATTGTTGCTCGCCGGAACGGCAACCGAAGTCGCTAACAATCCCCTCGCAAAAAAAATGTACCTTGGAGAGAATTTTACGCTGTGATCAAACGTGTTGATCGGTACTTAGTTAAGGAATTAATCGGCCCATTTTTTTTTGGAATTGCAGCATTTACCTCAATTTTAGCGGGCAGCACTGTCCTATTTGCATTGATTGGTGATGTAATTCGTTACCAAATTCCCATTCTAGAATTTATCCAACTATTTTTTTACAAATTACCCTATGTCGTCGTGCTGTCATTCCCGATGTCGACACTATTAGCCACCATTTTGACATTCGGCCGACTAAGCTCAGATGGCGAATTATTGGCATTTAGAGCCGGCGGCGTTGGCTTCAATCGTCTTGTCGCCCCGATACTTGCATCTGGATTCGTCATTAGCCTCGTAACGATTACCTTTAACGAACTCATTGTGCCCCGCGCTTCGGCATCCGGCGAAATGCTAATGCGAAGCTTTTCGGAACGCACCCAACCCACCATTAAACAGAATATCAATTTCACCGAGTATACCGATGGAATTCCCAGTCGCATCCTTAACGTACAATCGTTAAATAGAGGTACGATGAACAACGTCACTGTCGCAGAATTTGAAAAAGGGCACCTTAGCCGCCTGATTCGGGCCCAGTCTGGCACCTGGCTAAAAGACGGCGGCTGGCGATTTAATAACGGTATTATGCACAACTTCCCCACCGACGAAATTCGACGATTGACCGTTGTTCAGTTCAAAGAAGAAGTCATTGACATTGCACTCAACCCTATCGATCTTAGTAACCGAAAGAAAAAAATCGAAGAGATGAATAGCTTAGAACTCAAAAAGTCGATTGAACTCCAAAAAAAATTGGGCCAGGATCCCATCAATGATCAGATGAATTTCCACCTCAAATTTGCGGTGCCCTTTGCCTGCCTTATTTTTTCAGTTCTCGGCGCATCCGTTGGTCTTCGCCCGCACCGAAGCTCATCAACCATCGGGCTCGGTATCAGTATCGTTGTAATTTTGGTGTATTACATTCTTTTGTCATTTGGAATGGGCCTCGGCCTTTCACATACACTTCCGCCTATTTTAGCCGCTTGGACACCCAATATTTTGGTCGGTGGATTCGGGATTTATTTGCTCAATCGGCTCTCCGCCCAATAACCCCAAATTTTCAAAGTGGGTCCATTCTGATATCCTACCATCATGTTTCGTGCACAGGTCTGCTCATTAGGATACACAACATTTCGAAATTGGGTTATTCAACGAACCTATAAAGACCAATCCCGGCGCCGCATTCCACTAGATTTAGAGGAAGTGGTTGAAAAAGGCGACCGTCTTATTAAATCAATTCAATTATTTGCATCTCCCTTTTTATTTTCATTTCGGATTCCCGAAGGCATCGGTCGGCAACTTCACGATCTTTATTTCCCGTCCCCGTTGACTATCGCAGCGTTTAAAGATGATCTCCATATTTTATCTTTTTGGATGAACTTTGGAATGGGCGGATGCACGCTAAAAACCGTCATGCCCCAGGAACGCGAAGGCAACCCCCGCCCCCGGCTTCAAGAAGTCACCATGCCAGGCATTGAAGGCCTTCTCAACGCAATGGGCCTCCCAGGAAAAGGCGCTGAAAAAACAGCTGCTCAATTGACAAAGTCATCCTTGCTCAAATTTCGTCGTCCAGTCGGCATTAGCTTGGGCGGAAACTCGGTCGATGAGTATATTGAGACATTCCGAACATTTAAGGCATTTTTTGAGAGCCATCCTGTACCTCATTACTACGAAATCAATATCTCATGCCCCAACACCCCCGAAGGGCAAGATATGCTCAAAAATCCTCAGATTTTGGACCAATTGCTGCGCACGTTACGGAGTGAAACGCCAGCGGTAATCGGAGCAAAACTATCCCCCGACCAGGACAATTCCCAACTTTTGGTCTTTGCGGAACTCGTCGCCGGGCACGACCGAACTTTTATAAATGTCGGAAACACCCGATATCGCACCTGTGAGCAAGTCGGATTGGCCACTAACGCAATTTCCATCGGCGGTGGCGGATATAGTGGAGACGGACTGTTTCCACGCACCCTTGAAATGGTCAAATTGCTTTCACAGAGCGGAGTCCCCTTGATCGCAACCGGTGGAATTTCAACGGCTAGCCAAGTAGAAGCCCTATTGGATCATGGGGCAACACTCATTGGAATGGCAACCGCACTCGTCAAAAATCCATACTGCGTCCCGATTATCAATCGCCGTTTGGCCGCTCAAACACGCCGAATGTTGAAGTAGTCCCATACAACAGCACCTAATACGCCTCAAAACTCACGATTAAATTTTATAATTTCCTTTCGGTCTCGCTGTCGTTATAATACTTCCATTCCCCCAAGTTTTTATAAAAATCACCAAAGGATGGTGCTGGTATGCATAAGGCCAACGCACACCCCATCGATCGTGCACTCATTGTTTCGCAACCTGCGCCACATGTCGTAGGCAAAACAGATACGCCCTCTTTTGCAATTGAATATCCAGCCAGATACATTGATATTTCAGAAAAACCGGCCCACGAGCCGGCCGCAAAGCGGATATTTCGAGCCGAGGAAATCGCATTTCGTATCACACCCAACACCCCGGCAGAACTTCGTCACCCAGCGGAGGTGGCACGCAACGCCACGAAATGGGGCATCCGTCGATTTGAGGACAAGGCAACGCTAACCCAACAAGCCGTCACCTATCAAACCCATAACGGGACATATCCCTATGATCGATATTTAACAAACGGAAGCAACTTTATTTCCAAAGTCGAAACCCCCCGAGCAAATGACACCAACGACTGTATTGTTTGGTGTACCAATTTATATCTTGGACTCAACCGCAATCCACAAATCATCGAAGCGGTGAAAGCTCAAATCAGCACCTATGGAACCGGTTGTGGGACGTCTGCAGTATCCGGGGGATTCAGCAGTCGACATAAAGAACTTGAGCATGAAATTGCTAAATGGGTAGGCAAAGAGGACGCGATCCTGTTTTCGACCGGATTTACGGCCAACCTTGGCGCCATTTCTACCATCGCCACACCTAACGATCTCATCATTTTCGACAAAGAATGCCATTCGAGCATCATTGACGGCATTAAATTATCGGGTGCTCACTTTAAAACATTTCGCAACAATGATGCCCAACACCTCACCGCCATTCTCGAAAAAGTTAAACCCAATGAATACGATAATATTTTTGTTGTAACCGAAGCCGTGTTTGGAATGACCGGGGAAGAAGCCCCCATATCCGAGTATTGCAAACTCAAATCCCAATTCACCTTTTTGCTCTACGTCGACGAAGCCCATTCCTTGGGAATCTACGGAAAAACAGGTTCAGGATATTGCGTACATACAGGATGTAGCCAAGACGTTGATTTTATTATGGGAACACTGAGCAAAGCGACCGCATCTGTCGGTGGATTCATCGCATGTAGAGCTGACTTCGCCGCGTTTTTACGAATATCCTCTAATCCCTATATGTTTCAGGCGTGCCTTCCTCCCGGCGATGTCATTGCCGCACTTGAGGCCATCAAAATTATTCAACAAACACCCAGTCTGCAAGACCGGTTGTGGCATAACACCAATCGATTTCGAAACGGGCTTATCCAAAGTGGGTTCAACGTTGGTCACGGCACAAGTCCAGTTGTTCCTCTATTTATCGAGCAAGACGACATTCTAGCCAATGTTTGTAAATTCTTGTACAGCCACGGGGTCTACACCAATTGGATTGCGTACCCAGCCGTTCGAAAAAACAGCGGACGACTTCGATTCATCGTGTCTGCCGGCCATACCGAAGCTCAAATCGATACCACTTTAGAGGTACTAAAAAAAGCGGACAAAGAATTCAAGATCATTTAAACTGGCATCCCAAAGATGCTGCACTTTATTATTCAAATTAGCCGCGTTTCTCCATTTTTCGCGTCAATTGTTAGCCTTTCGATTGGACTATTAGTGTTTTTGATCAATCGAAAAGACAGCAAAAATCGGTCTTTTTTTTATTTTAGTCTCGTCTTAGCCGGTTGGGCCTTTGGCTGTTTTATCCAAAGCATTACCTCGGACTACCATATCGCACTCCTCTGGGACAAACTACTCTACTCGGTCGCGGTATTTGCGCCCATTTTATTATTTCAATTATGCATTTCATTTACCTCAAAAACGTATCGACTTACCAAATACACTGCATGGGCCTTCGGATTCGGATTACTAGGGTTGAATTGGGTCTCCCAGTTCAGAGACGGCGTCTCGTTTAACTTTGGGGCGCGATTTGTAACCGTTCCCTCTTACGGATGGTTCATTTATCTCACGCTGTATGGAATCTTAATTTCACTCGCCCTTTATGAACTCTATATCGAAAAATCCCGTCTTAGCGGGCCCGCTCAACAGCAGATGAGATACCTTTTCTTAGCAATGTTCGTCCTCATTTTAGGCGGCAACAGCTATTTCACGTTGGTACTCATTAAAATCACACCGTTAGTCGATAGTCTGCTCAATTTACTATCATCGGTATTTTTGTCGGCCTATTGTCTTATCATGAGCTATCTCATCACCAAACACGAATTGATGGACATCAACATCGTCATCACCAGATCGGCGTCCTATTTCATTACCGCAACATGCGTCATCATAACCTTCCTGTTCGTCCCCCTGGTCCCACAACCGTACGCATGGGGCGTTGCAGGGTTATTCGGGCTCATGTGGGCGCGTTACGGGCAATCGGTCCACTTATTTATCCAAACTACTGCCGAAAAAAAAATTCTTAAAGGCAGCTATGATTATCGCGAGGTTCTAACAAAATTCGTCCACCGATTTTCTCGGTGCTCAAGTATCTCCGACGTTTGCGCGACTCTCAATTTTCAACTTATCAATGACATTGAAATCAGGGCCTCATCGCTTCTCGTCCCCGATGGATTTGACGAAAAAAAGGAACTTACCGGGCCTTACGTCCCAGTCGATTCACATACCACAGTCCGACTAAATGAATCAGATGACCTACTCAAATCTCTTTACCAAGATTCTAAAATTATCTATGCGGCCGACTCGATCGAGGCGAAAGTCACCCTGGACCGCCTGGGATGCACCGCGCTTGTACCCTGTATGCATAACGATCAACTAATGGCCATTTTGCTATTAGGTGAAAAAATGTCGACCAACCGTTTCACCACTGATGACCGCGGGTTATTTCCCCTCTTAGGCGCCCAAATCGGGATGGTTTTAAACCGTCTTAGACAGACTCGGTTTGAAGCAGAACTTAATATTGCCCAACGCATTCAATCTGAAATATTACCAAGCACCCCATCTATTCCTAGTCTCGAATTATCTTGCCTTATGATCCCGGCAACTGAAATGGGTGGAGACTACTATGACATTATCCCCACACCGACAGGCACATGGGTCCTGTTAGGGGATGTGACCGGACACGGCGTTGGCTCGGCAATGGTCATGTTTATGGTACAAAGTATCATCACGACTCTCATCAAAAGTAACGCGGTAGCCACCCCCGCCGAACTCTTACATAGCGCGAACCATATTTTGTGCCAAAACATGCAACGATTGAATGAAGGCCGACCACTCACCATTATCGCACTTCACACCTCGAATGGACGCGATTTTACCTACTGCGGATCTCACGACTCAATGATTCTCATCCGTAAAAATGCACTCAAACCCGAACTTATTCCGATCGACCAATTTCCATTTGGTATCGGCATGATTGAAGAAATGACATTAGACGAATTTGGAACCGCCACGTTAACACTGTCCCCAGGCGACCTGCTTTTTATTGGAACCGACGGAATAACCGAAGCTGCCAGACAAGGACGCTATACCAACGGAACCTTCGGCGAGTCTGGCCTTTCGGAATTTTTGTTAGCACACCGGGCTACTGCACTCGCAGAGTTAAGCGATACCCTCATCGAAACACTCAAACGATTTACCAACAACACATTCCACGACGACATTACATTCATCGCCGCGCGGGCACTGGAGGACTCATGACATATAGAATGCCGACTTATTACATTTCGCATGGTGGAGGACCTTGGTCATATTTAGAGGGCCATTTCGCAAATGCTCACCAAAAACTAGCCGACTTTTTAAGAACCTTTCCAAACACTCTGCTCCAAAAGCCGCGTGGCATTCTCATAATTTCAGCACATTGGGAGGAACCCGAATTTACAGTAATGAATGGCGAAAGCCCGGGGATGATTTACGATTACGGAGGATTTCCCGAGTCTACTTACACGGTTAGCTATCCCGCACCAGGTTCCCCAGAAATCGCCGCTGAGGTAACAACGCTTATACACAGGGCGGGGATACCCGTTACTACCCACCCAACTAGGGGATTCGATCATGGCACATTTGTGCCATTGTCCGTCAGTTATCCAAATGCAGACGTTCCGGTGATACAACTTTCGATGAGACACGATTACGATCCCAACTCACATTTTCGACTCGGGCAAGCACTCTCGCCATTGAGAAACAGTGGAATTTTGATTCTAGGAAGCGGAAGCAGTTTTCATAATTTAAGTATGTTCGGCCCTCAAGCCAAAACCCCAGCCCGAGAATTCGACAGCTGGTTACATGAAACGATGGCATTGCCCCCAGACCAGCGGCAAACGCAACTATCCCGGTGGGAGTCTGCCCCATCCGCTCGGATGGCACACCCGCGAGAAGATCATTTGGTTCCCCTGTTTGTGGTGGCAGGCGCAGCTGGCAACGACCCCGCTACATGTCCATTAAATGATACCGAATTTTTCGGTGGGATCCATCTCTCCACATTCAAATTCGGTTAGTGTGACTCGTTTTGCCTCGACGCTCCTATTCGGAAATGAGGTTAACTAACGGCCGTATCCGACTGACTCGGTATCGGAAATAGCGGACAGTGCCAATCATAATGACAGCCGTCACAATCAAAAAAATAATGGCAGAAATGCCTTCGAAAAACCCCAACGCAATCGCAGCAAGGCCCAACAGAAAGGATGCGGTATAAATCAATATAACCGCTTGCTTCGCGCTCAGTCCTGCAGCCAGCAATTGATGGTGGAAATGCTCCTTATCCGGACTAAACACGGGCTGGCCATTACGGAGCCGCCGAACAATAGCAAAAGCCGTATCAAAAATCGGGATCGCGAGCGCAATAATCGGAACCGCAACCGAAATCGTAAACACACTCTTTAATACCCCAATGATCGTAACTGCCGCCAAAACATACCCCAAAAACATCGATCCCGCATCGCCCATAAAAATACTCGCTGGCGCAAAGTTATATTTCAAAAATCCTAACGCCGCCCCGACCATCGCAACGCTCAACACTGCCGCGGGCCATTGCCCCGTTTGAACCGCAATAATGGTAACTGCCATCGCAGAAATCGCACTCACTCCGCCCGCCAAGCCATCCAAACCATCAATCAAATTTACCGTATTCATCATACTAACAATCCACAACACCGTAATCGGGAATTCCAGCCACCCCATTTGAACGATACCGCCAAAGGGATGGGTCAAATATGAAATTGATACCCCCCCCATATATGTCCCGACTGCGATCGCAATTTGCCCACCCAACTTTATCGTCGCAGGCATCATGTAAATGTCATCGATTACACCCAGCACCACAACAGCAAGGGCCCCAATCAAGATAGTGGTCACTTGAGAATCCGTCCCAAACATAACCATTGAAACAAAAAATCCTAAAAATATTGCCACTCCCCCTAAATAGGCTATCGGCTTTCGGTGTACTTTACGATGCCCTGGCTGATCCACGATGCCATATTTCAATGCAATCCATCTCATCGCTGGCGTCGTCAACACAGATACCAAAAATGCAACTAAAAACGAATACACAATTGCCAAACGATCAACTCCTCATTTTACCCGACTTCTCAATTATCGAATTCTGATCCTAATCGTTGCAGGGATCTTCAGCGGGTCATTATGCGATGCACGCGATCACGCGACAAGACAAGTTTGTATCTATTAAAGACGCCCTGTGAAACGATAGATCGCCCAGCCAACCGACTCGTGAATCGCAATATCAGCTAACGCCGCACCATACGCAAGATCAATCATCCCCCACGGAATAGTGTCTGACGTCTGGAAGTCTACAGGATAAGGCACAATGCGAATGCCTTGACGTCGAAATACGGCAACAGAACGAGGCATATGGCTCGCCGATGTAATCAATATCCAAGGTCTTGTCATATCCACTATCAGCGCCTTAGAAAACAGCGCATTTTCAGCCGTATTTCGTGACCGCCCCTCGTATACAATCCGCCCCTGGTCAATGCCCTGGTCGTCAAAAAACATCAGCGCTATCTGGGCCTCTGACATTTCTTTCGATATCAACTTGCCGGTCGATCCCGAAAAAAGAATGAGCAAATGAGGGTGCCGTCGCGCCAATTCAACCGTCGTTGTCATCCGCTCAGCAGCAGAATTCAACGCGACCTGGGAACGTCCTTCTGTCAATGAGCCACGTTCAAAGGCACCCCCGAGCACCAGAATGCCGGCCATCTTCGAGTAGTCAACTGGGGACCTCGGAATTCGATTTTCAATATATCTAACCCAGAGATACGGTATCGGAACATACGATATGCCCGCCACAATCACAACCATAACCAATGCCAATACCCGTGCAGCCCTCAAACGACCCAATCGTTGGGCGACAAGACTCGCCCCACAAACCTCGACAACGATATGTAACGGCTCGATCAGCCACCCCACAATTTTAGACAGGGCAAAAAAGGCGGTATCCATCTACCCGATTACTAATGCCACAATGCCAGACGCAATGACCAGCAATGCACTGGTGATGGGCGCATAGCGAAAGAGTGTCGCTACCATTCGATTCCGTTCGATCCGCCTCACCCCCAGTACAACCGCCATCCCAACCCCGACCAACGCGACCGCCAGCCCCAAACTAAATCCCAAAACCGCTGCCAACCCGGCCAAGGCCTTTCCCGTTGCCAACGCCAACATCATCACCGTTACAGACGCCGGACAGGGCAACATCCCCCCCGCGACGCCAAACGAAACAATCTGCAATAACGTCGGCCGACCACCTTCCTTGGCATATTGTGGAAGATCATGATGATGCCCATGGCCACAATCCGAATGACCGGAGTGACGTCGCCGAAACAAACGTGATCCCAACATCCAAATACCGATCCCAATCACGATAATCGCACTCACCACATGCAATATTGCCAACGCACGTTCGGAGAGCGATTCGATACCCGAAAACACAGCAATAGTCGCCAAGCCAATCACAACGACACTGTGGGTAGCCGCAACAGATACACCCAGTACCATCGCATCCCGAATAGTCCCTTTGATACCAATAAGATATGTAGCCGTTAATGTCTTAGCGTGCCCAGGCTCGAGAGCATGAAGCCCCCCCAGTACAAAAGCAACAGGAAAATATCCCCAAAACAATAGCTTTTCAGGATCAACCATCAGGAACCTCCCGTCAAAACGTGTCGCCCAAGTGTACATCCCTAATACCGAAATGGATATTGGGTGTACAATACAATTCCAATGACACGTATCTATTCCGCAACGTTTCAAATCCCCCCCACACAAGCGGATGCACTTGGTGATTATTATATAGGGCGTGGCGCGCTCAGCTCGACATCAAGCCAAGTCGACTCAGACACGACCGAACTCACGATATTGGCGACCCGAAAATCATGGTTTAAGTCAGTTGGAATTTCTACCGATCCCACGGAAGTTCGTCCATCCGACTGGAAATACACATCACATAATGACCGACCTACAGTCACCTTGATTCCGGGGGTGACAATCGTGGCTGAAGGAACGTCTACGAATACCTTAACTGGAATCCAAATTATACTAGACCCCAAAGATGCATTCGGCGACGGGCACCATCCGACCACTCAACTATGTGCAAGCTATCTACGGGAACTCACAACCCGCGCCCCAATCACAAGCTTGCTGGACGTCGGATGTGGAACGGGGGTTCTTTCGATTCTCGCACATCATCTAAATATCCCAACCATTCACGCCATTGATATCGAGACGCAGTCCGTTCGAAAAACAAAGAAAAATGCACGACTCAATCACTGCAATCTGACCGTCAAACAAGGTGATGTGCTGACATGGTCTCCCACAATTCAATATGACATTGTGATCGCAAATTTATTAACGACCGTGATTGAACAATCATTCAGCCGTTTAATCACCTGGGTAACCCCTAACGGTTTTATAATTCTAAGTGGGATCTCAACGCGGTGGAGACCGACGATACTAACACTCATTCAAGACCACGGATACCAAGCTGAGGTGTCTCAAAAAGACGATTGGTGCGGATTTTTAATTACGAGGACCACGGGCCGAAAATTCCCCTGACAACCCGCTTGGCGGAATATCGGCCGCCGACATAATCCGACTGACATTAAATGGAGGAATGGGGCATGAAGAAACCAGCAACTTTTTACACCCATAGGTTCCAGCCCCAGTTGGCGAGTCGGATTTAATCGATACGGTAGGTCTAGACGGAGTAAAGGGTGGACGTACAGGACCAATTTGACCTGTTGACCCCGATTTTTGAATCGCTTTTACAGGCGTCACACTAAGCGTCGGTTGAGAACGAGAGCGTTCCATCGGGTCACGCGCCTTTGCCCCACTGAATACTTGACCCGAAAATCTCAGTAAATCCGGCCCAACGAATTGAACAATCGCCCCTATCTTTCCACCAAACGCGCCTCCAGCCACCGCACCCTCCAAGGATGGATTAGCCCCCGTAAGAATAGCAGGTGAAAAAAAATGCCAACCATCAGCCGCTTCTGCGGCGAGAGGGGGAAGCTTTATCGGCTATGCCGATGAAGGGAGCGACGCAAGCCCCATATAATGTGGCCATTTCAGCTCCGCTGAAATGGCGCGGGGGAAAGTTCCCGTATCGCACCTGCACATTTTCTGGCATAAAGAGATTTAAGTCTAGCTGCTATTTAGTCGCAATAACTCCTAGTAAGAAGTATATGGATGCATACGTTGACGCCGAGGATGTGAGGCTAAGCAGGCGTCTCGTTCGGCTGGCCACGCTCAAACAAGTAGCAATAGGCCATCGATAATGCAGTGAACGTCGATTTAGCGACAACAACTAGCGACATTCCCGAAATAACTGCTTCTTCTTTTTGTTACGGTCAATCAATATAATCTATTGATGAATTCCCCTACATTGATGATTGATTCAGATATCCGAAAGCTGCTATTGGCAACTGATGATCCCCGTGATCAAGCGATTATGATTGTTGTCTTGAGCACCGGATTGTTCCTGTCCGAATTGATTGGATTGGATATTGATTCTCTTGATTTTGATGCCAAGACCATCCAGATCGAAGGTAAACGCAAGCGCACCGTTTCACTCACGGATTCCGCCATCAGCGCATTGAACCGTTACCTTGAAGTGCGTCCCAAAACGCCGGAGATAGCATTGTTCGTCACAGAGCGCGGCGTTCCCAACCCACTCCCCAATCGGCAACGAACCCCAGCGCAGTGGGAAAATCCACGGACTCCCATTCAAGTCATTCCAACTCCAAATCCATGAGTGACGCATCAGCCTCTCACCATCCAGACATCGCACTTTCCCACTCCGACTCTCCCACGACTCGACTCAATGTTTCCCCCAAGAAGTCCCTCGCTTCGCTCAGTGTACTTCCCGGGGGTCCCCCGGATTGGACTCGGGTGGTTGTCACGCTGTCCGATGAACTCAGCGCTGACATTATCTCGAAAAAAGTCAGACTCGTTAAAAGCAAAAGTCCCGTCAAAATCGACAAATATCGATTCACCAAACAAACCCGAGACCAACTCCTCAAACGAATCCCGGAGGATGTATTGGTTTCAGGGGTTGTCTATTTACCCAAAAATCTCAAGCTAGAGTTAACAGAAAATCTCAGTGACACACGGTCTGACTCAGACCCAAAGTCGTCGGATTCGCCAGGTATTTCCCAAATTGATTCAACACAATCTAACGGAAATGGAGCCCATGATTCCCAATGGCATGCCATGGAACAGGTGGGTAACGAACTCCGACTGCACTACGCGACCCGGAAACAATTGGCCCAAATCAAATTTGATCAGTCCTTTTTTGATGCCCAAAAGAAATCGGACCAACAGAAAGCCAAACTTCAACGGCAATTGACCCAGCTTCAATCCAAACGACACAAAATCGAAAATCCGAGTGACGGACTAACTCCATTAGGTCGGAAGTTAATGGAAAACGCAGAGTCGGGTCAGCAGCAACGGGAAAAATTAGAACATCTTGCCCAGCAAATATCGGCGATTGAAACCCAGTTGTCAGAGCTGAGCGAGCTTAAAGCCGATGCGCTATTGTTTAGCGGGTGGGTTAATATACGATTGGGGGGAAGTCTCCGATGAAAGCATATCAAATACGTGAGTTTTTATGGTTACACTTCGATAAAACCAAATTTAGAATTTTTGAATCAAAAGTGGCCTTTATTTGTGGTCGGCTTCGAAAGCTAAAACGCCACTCCAGCAAATTACCTTACATAGCGGAATTGAATGGCATGTATAATCAAATATTAGAGAATTACTTCATAAATCTTCTGCTTTTATCTGGGAAAAATGTAGACCCACTTTTCATATCGAGTGCAGAGCTACGAAAACAGATAGAGGCTGTTTTAAAAAATCCACAATTTATAAGAAATTTGATAACCGAATTGATATTCGGGGTTCAAGAAAAAGACAAGATTTCGAATTATGAATGCCGATTAAGCGAATACACAAGGAAATATGAGAAATTTTGTACTGACTATTTAGCTGACTACGAATTTTTAAACGCAATGAAACACGGGTATCGAATTTCATTTAAAGTGGGGGGAACGATAGGTTTCAATGGGCATCCCATAATGTCAAGCGATACAAACCTAATTTACTTCACAAAAAAGAAAGATGGCATATATGAACATTCTATTTGGTTCAATCATAAGGGCATGATTGTAAATTTACTTTATGCGCTTTCAATGCTGGAGAATACCGTGTCCGCATTCAATAATAGGCTTCGAGGCGGTGGGAGGATAAAAATTACGCATATTTTTCCATTGGAGAGGTACCCAGAAAATTTTGCGCGGTCCTCCCATAAAATCGAAATTGATGCAGTTGAAAACCATGATTAAATTTATTTTATGCGTTATTTTGGCAATATCGGCACAACAATCAAGTTGCTTTGCCGCAATTCAACCCTATCCCCAAACATCCAAAGAATGGGCAACCTACTTATCTGGCCCCCAAACCGAACATTGTCCCATCATCTTTGTTCACGGAATCGCCGCCGGATTCGAAAAATGGGACCCAACAGCAAAACTCATTTCCGACAACCACGTCTATTCAATGCGCTACCTCAGTCCGGACCAAGTATTCCATAATTATATGGGTATCCGCCCGGAAGTCTGGGTCTGGAATGTCTCCTATTACACACCGGACGTTCTGACCGAATCAACAGCGGGAAACCTCACACTTTACGCCCAACGCCTCGACCAAATGATCCAAACCATCGCCCGAATCACCGGTCAAAAAAAAGTGATTTTGGTTGCCCACAGCATGGGCGGCCTTGTTGCCCGAAAAGCCATTACCCTCCGACCTGAAAACGCACAAAACATTGTGGCCATTTTGACAGTGGGCACACCTCACGCCGGCGTGGATAGTGCGATTCCGATTGTTGGGCAATTCCGAGATTTGGCAACCAATAGCGACTTCATCCGGCAACTTGACCGCGACTGGGACGCGTTGAACAAAATTCATCCGATCCGGTGGGGTGTGATTGGTGGGATCGTCACTTCCAATATATTGCCCAACATTACCAAATCCACAACGGACCTTGGCGGCCCCGGATTCGTTGCGATTCAGTCATCCATTCCATTTGGAGAATGGCGGGACGCAACGGAACAATTGGGAACTCCGGTTACCAATACACCTCATTTTGCATTTCGTGCCGTGGTGGTTGGACAACATAATCAGCTGCTGACCCATCAAATGACTCTGTCGGGAATCGCCTGGGCCACAGGTATATCAAAGGGAGAAAAATAAATATGAAATCGGTTATTCTAGCAATCTTAATGAACTTGATCCTCGGATTAATCTCAGTACCCGCTTTTGCCTACTCTCCACAACCCGGAGATACCATCGAAGTCCAAATTCTCAACAAAAAAGAACTCAACACCCGCCAAATCATCGCGCCCGACGGAACCATTTCACTACCATTTATCGGACGTACCAAGGTCGACGGTAAATCGCTCGAAACCATCGACTCCCAACTCAAAACCGAGTTCGCCAAATATATCCAGAGCCCCACAATCGTCGTCCAAGTCGACCAACTCAAAAAGCCCGACACAAAAGCCGACAGCTATTACGTTACACTCGCCGATTCCGAAAAAGGAACCATCGAGGTGAAGTCGGTTAAAACTTTATCCGAGGCAATGGCCTGGACAGCGGGCAATAATTACCAAGCCTATCGAGTGGCAAAGTCAGGGCAAAAGGTCGCAATTAGTCCAACAGATAATTTGGTTCTGGGTGATTTTTTGGTCGTGGATTTGGCTAAAAATAAAACTCAGCCGATCTATCTGTGTTTTTACGACCTATCCAAAAATCTAATTGATCTTAAAAAAGCACAATCCGTTTCGGAGGCGTTAGGCTGGACTGCAAGCAAACCGTATCAATTGGTCAAAGGCGCTGTTACTTCTCAGAATGCCACTACGATTGAACCCGGAGATACCCTGATTGTCACCATCGGCAAACCGGATAACTGGTTGGAGGATAATTGGTATAAGATTTTGACGGGGGCGGCAGTTGTAGTGGGGTTGTTTAATAGTTTGAAGTAACCATCTAAAACACCGCCCATTTCCCCCCAACCGTAATTTCCGGGCTCCAATTCGGAAGCCCAAACTCCGAAGTCTCCGATCCAAAAAAGAAATACCCCGACACAAACACCTCCGCCGATTCACTAAAACGATAAGTTAAATACGGATTCAACAACCCACTCCCATCCCCCAAATTCCCCAATCCAACAAACGAAACATCGACCTTCTCGATCAATTTGGCCTCGAAAATCTTACAAATCCATAGTGTTGGGTTATGCAACAAAATTTCTGTAAAAGTGACTCCATAGGATCAAAAAAGTTAAGTTGAGAACAACCTCCTTCCGGTGGACCAATCATCGTTAAATTCGATGAGGATGGCCGAGACAAGACGAA
>Ga0214917_10000780_pt1 | contig 41409 bp, 37 predicted proteins | sample LL_1208_BB_MetaG_FD_177983 | JGI IMG/M metagenome (GOLD analysis project Ga0214917, IMG submission 177983) | Freshwater microbial communities from Lake Lanier, Atlanta, Georgia, United States - LL_1208_BB | ecosystem: Environmental > Aquatic > Freshwater > Lake | place: USA: Georgia | collected... | reverse complement strand
TGCTGAGGTGGAGGTGGATTGGAAACTGTTTTTTCATGCCTTTCCCCGGCACAGCGTGGTGCTTTGGTTCGGGGATTTTCCCCCGCGGGCTCCCGGGATGGGCTGGGCGGCGCTGAAAAAAAGGTACGAGATGATCGGCGTCCGGGTGGACGATCCCTGGGATCTTGAATTGCCGTCGGCGGGGATTTTGCCAGCGGTGGATCCGGAGACGGGTGAGGTGATGCCTTTTGATACGGGGACGTTTGAGAGCCAAAACCGGCATGACGCCTGGAAACAGGAAAGGGAGCGCGCCTGGGAAGAGTGGTTTCCGAGCCCGCTCCAACGGCTCACGGTCGGAACCGAGGGGGACCTCCTGGATCCGATGGTGTCCTTTTTCAAGAGGCGGATGAAGGGGGTGCTGAGGTGAATCCAGCACCGACCCTTCTTCCCGGAGGTTGGACTTTGGCCGACCCGCTTTGGCTGCTGGCCCTCCTCCTTTTGCCGCTTGCGGTCTGGTGGCGGAGCCGGCGGCCCCGTCCCGTGCTGGTGATTCCCCGGGTGGCCAAGTGGGCGGGAGCCCCGGCTGTGTCGATGGGCCGCCTGCCCTCGATTCTGGCGGCGCTCGGCTTTGCGGCGTTGGTCATGGCACTTGCGCGGCCCCAACAACTGGAGGAAAAAAAACAGGTTCGACAGAAGGGGTACGACATCATCCTGGCGATTGACCTGTCCCCCAGCATGTTGGCGGAGGACTACGAGGGCCCCCAGGGCCGGATCAACCGACTGCAGGCGATCCAGCCGATTATCGAGGCTTTTATCTCGCGCCGCCCCACAGACCGGATCGGGGTGGTGGTCTATGGAGGACGGGCCTACACCCTTTCCCCGTTGACGTTTGACCATGAGTGGCTCGCCCGGCAGATCCGTCGCTTGAAGATTGGGTTGGTGGAGGATGCCACCGCGGTGGGAGACGGACTTGGCTTGGCAGTAACCCGGCTGGAACAAGCGGAAAAAGACAAAGGAGGTGGGCAGCGTAAGGGGGCCTTCGTGATCCTGCTGACGGACGGGTCCAACAATAGCGGTGTTTTGCCGCCTCTGCAGGCCGCGGAGTTGGCCAGGACACGGGGCATTCCGGTTTATACGATTGGGGCGGGACGTCCCGGAATCGTGCCGATGCCGGTGGTGGACAATGCCGGCCGGAAGCTGGGGTACCGTCAGGCAATTTCGGATCTCGACGAGGACACCCTCCAGCGAATCGCCTCCGTCACGGACGGAAAATTTTTCCGCGCCATGGATGTGGGGACGGCGGAAGCGGCCTTTGCCGCCATCGACAAACGGCAGAGAATTGAATTTAACGCCAAAGCCCAGATCCGGGCCCACGAGTGGTTTGCAAGTTTTGCCGCCCCGGGTCTGGCGGTCTTTTTCGCCGGCATGGCGCTTTCCCGTCCAGGCCGCTGGGGAGGAGCCGGATGAATCCGCTTTTCGGCATTCATTGGGAACAGCCGTGGATCTTGGCCCTGGTTCCGATCACCCCCTTTTTGGCCTGGGTGGTTTTTCGGCCGAAGACCGGGCCGGGCGGGCCCCTGCGACTTCCCAAGGTGCTTCGGCGCTGGGCAGGAGCCCGGGCGGTGACGGAGCGGCCGGCGGCCCGGCGACGAGCCACGGGGTTATGGCTGGGGCTGGGGAGTGCTCTGGTGCTGGCGGCTTTGGCGCGGCCGCAATGGGGCACTTTGGAGGAGACGGTGTTTGACCAGTCGCGAGAGGTGCTCATCGCCCTGGACCTTTCCGCCAGCATGCTGGCGGAGGATGTGAAACCAACCCGTCTGGCCCGGGCCAAGCTGCTGATCGGGGCTTTGTTGGATGAGTTACAGGGGGAGAGAGTGGGTCTGGCGGTGTTTGCGGGAACGGCTTTCCTGCAGGTGCCCATGAGTTCCGACTATGAGATCATGCGGGACATCCTGACGGGGCTGGATCCGTCCTATCTTCCGCAAGCCGGAACCGATTATGCCGGGATGCTGCGGGTGGCCAACGAGGCGTTTGGGCAGAGTACGGCGGCGGATCGCTTCCTGATTGTGCTGAGCGACGGGGAGGCACACGACCCCGACTGGCGCCGAGCGCTGGCGGAGTTGAAGAAAAAGGAAGTGAAGGTGATTTCCCTGGGCATCGGCACGGCGGCGGGAGGACTTGTGCCTGACAGTCAGGGCGGAGTGATCAAGGACGGGCGCGGGGCGGCGGTTTTATCAAGGCTTGAGCCTGCCACCCTCGAAGAATTGGCCCAAGCCACCGGAGGGGTTTACCGCGAGGCTTCCAACTGGGTGGATCTGGCGGAGCTGATCAAGGAGACGGTCGCACAGGGGAAGACCGGGGATTTTTCCAAAACCCGGGATGTCAAAATGGCAGAGCGGTTTCAGTGGTTTCTGGCCCCCGGGATCCTGCTTTTGGCCCTGAGCTTTGCCTTGGAGATTCCCTCCCTACCGACCCGCCGGCGCTTGGCTTTGGGCACGACCACCCAAGGGGAACCGTTGCCTGTTCCGATGGAAAAGAAGACCACAAAAATTGTTTCACGGGAATCTCCCCCCGTGCTGAGCAAAAGTCGATGAGCTCGATCCCCCCGACTCTTTTGATGGCACTGGCCCTGCTTGGTTCAGCGGCGATTGCGGCCAACAACCCGGCGACTCCATCCGTGCCCAACCCGCTGAAGGAAACTGTGGCGGCGCTGGCGGAAAAGGAAAAGAGACCGGCCACGGATTACGCCCGCATGGCGGAGCAGACGATTTCCTTTGGTGCGAATCCCGAATCCGTCTCCCAACTGAATGCCTCGGCCAAGGAAGCCCCGGATCCCCAGGGGCCTTGGCGGAATCTGGTTGGCGATGCCTTGGCCGGGGTGGATGAGGGAGAGAGGCTTGACCCGAAGGCGGCCGACTGGCCGGACTTGCGGGAAAAGTTAAAGCAGATGCAACCCCCTCCGCCCCCCCCTTCCCAAGGGGGATCGAAAAAGGACAAGCAGGATAAAAACAAGAGCCAAAAAAAGGATAAAAACCAGCAGAAGGGTTCCGGCAAGGACAAGCAGAAGCAACCTTCAGGAGGCGGGCAGAAGGGGGAAGATCAGGATGGGGGCGACGGGCAGGGGGGCAAAGGGGAATCGGAGGGGACGCCTTCCCAGGGTCAACCCGGCAAGGGGAACAAAAAAAACGAACAAGGAGAGGGCGGATCCGAAGGTTCCCAAGGCGAGGGACAAGAAAACCAGGAGCCGTCGGCCGACGGAAAGGATCCGAACCAAATTCGCGACTTCAGCACCAGCAAGAAAGGGGAGGGCCAGATGAAAGAACGGGGCCGCAATGAGCAGATGAAGGGAATGGAAGATGAAAAAGCAGGCTTTGGGAACTTCGGCCAGGAGAAGAGGGAGGGGAAAGAGCAGCAAGGCGCGGCGGCCAGCCAAGGAGGGCAGGGGGAAAAGACTGAGGCGCCTCCCGGGATGCGGTTGGTCGGAGGTGGCTCCGGCCAAAAAGCCAATGACAAGACGGGAGACCCGATGACCCTGGAGGCCATGTCACGCCTGGACCAAGTGAAGCAGTCCGATAGCCCGGCTATTTTACAGCAGCGGCTGCAGCCGCAGGATCAGCGGCCCCAACCCTCATCATTGGGAAAACCATGGTGATGAAAAGAATCATGCTTCTTCTCGGGCTGGTCGCGGGATGTGCGGCAGCCGGAGCGTACGCCCAGTCGGTGGCCTGGAACGATCCCGGCCCGGTGGCCCCCAACAGCATGACGCAGCTGGAGCTGGTGTTCACGGACTGCCAACCGCAGGGAAACGTGAGCCCGCCCCGGGTCAACGGCCTACAGGTGTTGGGGCAACCCGGCCGCGCCACCAGCTTCTCCATGATCAATTTCCAAACCAGCTCTTCGACGACGCTGAGCTTCTCGGTGCAGGTGAATCAGGGGGGGCGGATCCAAATTCCCTCTTTTGAGGTGCAGACGGACAAAGGCAAGAAGACGGTGCCTTCCCTGGTTCTCGATGCGAGCGCTTCCGCCCCGCCGCCCCAGCAGGCGGCGCCTTCTCCGTTCCCGCTTCCCCCGGGATTTTTCCAGAACCAGCCGCCGGCGGGCCCCGCGCCCGTGGTGCCCCCCAGCTCGGTCCAGGCCGAGGTCAATGCGGAGCCGAGGAATCCATATGCCGGCGAGGTTTTTGATGTGAATTACCGCGTGACCATGGCCCCCGGCCGGAGCGGCCGCGTCAAGACCACGCCGCTTTGGGACGTACAGAACTTCACGGCGGAGGCGTGGGACCGGGGTCAACAAATCGGTCCGGGCGGAAACCAAGGGCTGCAGTTCCACACGCGGGCGATGGTACCCAGGCCGGGAAAATTCGAACTTCCCGTCGTGAAGCAAAAACTGGATATCGATACGCCGCTGGGCGGAAGGTCTTTCTTTTTTACGGCTCCCGGGTCGGTGGAGATGGAAGCCTCAACCCAATTGGTTCCGATGGAAATTCAACCACTGCCTTCAGGGGCTCCGGCCGGGTTTAAGGGTGCGGTCGGGCAGTTTACTCTCGAGTCGAAAATGGTTCCGGAACAGGTGAATGAAGGGGAACCCATCACCTGGACGTTGAATTTGAAAGGAACCGGCAACTGGCCCATGGGGGTTGAGCTGCCCTCCCGGACCGTACCGGCCAAGATGCGGACGATTCAGCCCAAGCTTCGCCGGGAGTTTGATGGGACCCAGGTTTTTACCGGCGGACTTGTGGAGGATCTTGTGCTGATTCCGACCGAGGCCGGCGAGTATGAACTGCCCACGGTCAAGTTTGTCTACTTCGATCCGAAGAAAAAGGCCTATGAAACGATCGAGGCCAAGCCGCCGAAGATTTCCATTTTGAAGGAGGGAACCCTTCGACCAGCCGGGCCGGCTCAGGTTACCCAGGCGCCGCCGTCCGGACCCCAGCAACAACAGGGATCCGGTCCCGGTTGGGGTGGCTTTGGATCGGGGCGGCAGGCCAAAGTTCTGCAGTATGGAGCACCTACCCTACCCCGGGAACCTCTGGAGGGAACCGGCGGGGGGGCGGGTCCGATTCCGTCAGGATGGATCCGGATTCTTGTGCTTCTGCCATGGCTGGTTTTGACGGGAGTTTGGTGGCAATGGGCGCGTAAGAGAGCGGCGCTGACCGATCCAGAGGGGAGGCGCAAGGAGGCTTTGCAGTCGTGGAAAGCCTGCGTTGAACTTCTCCGCATCGGGCCGGAAAGCACGGAGATGAGGGAAAAAAGCCTGTTGGTTTGGCAAAAGTCGGTGGCGGGCACACTGGGAGTGGATGCTGCCACGCCGGCGTGGCCGGAGATTTCCGCAGCCACGCCCACTTTGCGGGATAACGACCGGGCTGATCTGGAGCAGTGCTGGCTGGAGTCGGATGAGGCGCTGTATGGGCGGAATCCGGCTCTAAACGGGGACTGGTGTGAGCGGGCGGCCGCGCTGGCTAATCGGATCGACCTTCCTCCCTTGAAAGTCTGGGAACCTTTGCGACTCAGGAATCTCCTCCCCTGGTTCAGCCTTCTGCTGATCATGGTTCTGCCCTTGTCGACGGTCGCCGAGGAGAAGCAAATGAGCATTCCAAGCTCCCAAGCGGAGGATCCGATTCGGCTTTATCGGGAAGGGAGTTTTGAAAAGGCCGGGCAGATTTGGGGTGAGAAGGTGCGCAAGAATCCCACGGACGCGAAATCGCGCAACAATCTTGGGCTCGCCTGGTTTCAGGTGGGGGACAAGGAGAGGGCACTAGCCAATGGGCTGTCGGCCTATCTGGTGGCCCCCCAAACCGCCACGGTGGACTGGAACTTTGGAATTTTCGCCGAAGCGGCCAACCAGCTGGATCTGGCTGTGAGGCGGCTGCTGGAGGACACTTGGACAGCCAGGTTGACGGCGTGGGCGGGAATTTTTATGTGGCAGCTTTGGTTGATTGCGGGCAGCAGCGTGGCGGCGTTGGGGGTCGGACTGTGGCTGGCTTCGGGCTACTTTGCATGGCGGAACAAGCTGTTCTTCAAGGTGGGTTCCGGCGTGGTGCTGGTTGGTGCTGTGCTGGCCCTTATGGCTGGGTCGGCACTGGGCGTGTACGGGAAGCTATCCGATCGTGCGGCGGTGATGATTGTGGACGTGGTGCCGTTGCGGTCTGTGCCGACGGAGGTGGAGAACCAGGTAGAGAAGACGTATCCGCCGGGCTCCATTGCCCATCGTGAGAAGGAGTTTCTGGGTTGGAGTAAGGTTCGCATGCCCAACCACGATGCAGGTTGGATCCGGACGGAGAACCTTGTGCCGTTGTATTGAGAATGGGCTAGGGAAGCCTCGACGAGGCGCCCGAGGGGAGAATTTTTGACAATCCTATTGGACGGGTCCTGGACCCGTTCCTACCGGGGTCTTTTTAATTCAACCCTTCTGCCTGCCGTTGGCGGTTCCTCATCCTCGGGTTGGGGAATGTTGGATTCCGGTGCGATATCTTTGGTGAAAAGTGTTTCCATCAACGTGCGGTTGCCCTTGGCGGGGTGGACTTTTACCACAAGGTTGGTGGTCTGAGCGGGCGGGACGGTAGCCGGCTCCCACAGCCGACGGTAGGCCAGCTTGAGGTTGAATCGTCCCTCGCGTGGGAAGACCACCTGGATAATCTGCGTCCCCGGTGTGCCGACCCGGTCGTCTGTAGGTCCGGCCTCGTAACTTTCCGAAAGGATCCGGCCGCTTTGCATGGGAGGATCGAGCATCCAGCGGTAGCCGGTGGAAGGGTTCGCAGGCAGTCTTACTTCGACGGGATGCTCAGCCAAGGCCTCAAGATCGGGATTATTGCCCAACCAACCGCATCCACCGAGAACGATCCCAAGGGAAAAAACAGCCGCCCAGCCCCCCCCTTTCTTCTGTTTGGGGTCAGAGGTCATGAAAAAGACGGATGCCCATGGATTTCCACAAGTGATTTTAAGGCTTTGGGGTCGGAGGTCAAAGCCGGCAAGCGGACCCCAAGAACTGAGGGGTTATTTTTTGCGGAGGGGGGCTAGGTCTTCGTCTGACTGGGCGGCATCGGCCCAGGCGCGGTCGATGGCGATGGCGGCCTGGACATAGGTACGTGCCTTTTCCAGTTCCTGCAGAACGCAGTGGTAACAACCGAGTTGGAACTTGATATGGGAATTTTGGGGAAACTTTTTCTCCGCCTCCTGCAGAACGATGCGCCCCTGCTGGATGGCGCCACTTTGGCGCATGGCATCGGCCAGGGAGACCCAGGCTTCGGGCTCGTTGGGGCAGCGTTCCTTGAGGCGTTCGGCGCTTTTGCGCATTTCGGCGTAACGTCCGGCGGCCCGGAGAATGCGGGTCCGGAGAAACGAGAGAGTGATTTCTTCCTGCCCCTTGGTGCGGATGGAATTAAGGATGCGGAGAGCCTCGTCATACATTCCGAGTCCACAGTAACCCTCCATTTCCTCCTGCAGTTTGGCGAGATTGGCCATCGGTTGACCTGAATTTTCCATGAGGGAAAAAAGGAACAAGCCCCAGCCGGGGCTTGTTCGCACCCCGGCTGGGACAAATTGCGAGTGATTACGCAACCCGGACTTCAATGGTCTTCGGCTTGGCTTCCTCCCGCTTGGAAATCTCCAGCGTGAGGACTCCGTCCACGTACCGGGCCTGGATCTTTTCTGGATCCACGTCCTCGGGCACGAGGAGAGAGCGTTCGATTTCCACCGAGGTCTCCCCACCGTCGCGAAAAAGCCGCTTCCGGCCTTTCACGGCGAGAACTCCGTCCGTCAGGCTGACCTTCATCTCGTCCTTTTTCAGGCCGGGCAGTTCCAGGTCGTACCGGTAACCGGACTCCGTCTCGTAGGCGGAGATGGGGTTCCAGGTGTGACTGGAGACCGCCGGGGCGGGAAAATCAAAAAGACGGTCGAGTTCATTGATCAGGAACCCGAAGCCGCCCCCGTTTTCCGACCGGGTCGCCAGCGTCGCGTTTGTTTCGCAGTTGTTTTTCATGGCTTGGTTCTCCTTTCTTTGGTTGGTTTTCACCGACAAAGTAGACGCATAATCCTTGCCAAAATTCGCACACCACAAGTTATTGATTTTTAGATATTTTCAAATTAGTGCGAACGGCCGCAAGAGACAAAACGGCGCATATTAAATTGGGGCCAGAAACAAAGTGAGACAAAATGCCGTTTAGGTCAGGAGTTCATACCAGTAGCCCGTGGCACTCCACACGAAATCTGATTCTTGAAGTTTGATCCGCCCTCCGTTTTCGCGAGCCTGTGGTTTCATGAAGGTTCTCGGCATTGATATCGGCGGAAGCGGGATCAAGGGGGCGCCGGTGGAACTGCCCTCGGGAGAGATTCTGGCCGAGCACCTGCATTTGCAGACACCCCAGCCAGCCACGCCCCGTGCGGTTACGGCGGCCATCAAAAAAATGATTCATCACTTCCAGTTTTCTGGGCCCGTGGGCACTGGATTTCCCGGGGTGATGCGTAAAGGGGTAGTGGAAACCGCCGTGAACCTGTCCTCAAGCTGGGTGGGGAAAAACGCGGAAAAACTTTTTAAGCAGGCCACCAGGCTTTCCTTTTCGGTGATCAACGATGCGGATGCCGCCGGTCTTGCGGAGATGACCTATGGTGCGGGGAAGAAGGAAAAGGGCACCGCGGTCATGATCACGCTGGGAACGGGGATCGGCAGCGCGGTCTTTATAGGGGGGGTGCTGGTGCCCAACACTGAGTTCGGACATCTGACCCTGCGGGGTAAAGATTCCGAGAAGGTTGCCAGCGCCAAAGCGCGGGAGGTCAATGAATGGAGTTGGAAAAAGTGGTCCAAAAGGGTTCGGGAATATCTCCATCTCATCGACGGCCTAATCAACCCAGATCTGATAATCGTTGGCGGCGGGGTGAGCAAACGCGCTGAGAAATGGCTTCCCCGGGCATCCCAAGGCGTGAAGGCAAAGGTTGTTCCGGCCAAGCTGCATAATGAAGCGGGCATTGTTGGGGCCGCGATGGCGGGGGCCAAGGGCGGGTAGGCCACTTTTGATAAAAGTGGCCTACCTATTCACTTTAAATACTGATCCACCCCCTTAACGCACCTGACCTTTTTGGTCTTGATGGTTTCTTCCAAGCGCGCCTGGCTTTGGGGCACATGGTCACGGTTGAGAATGGGGTGATGCAGGTGGTAGAGGATGGCGCGGCCGTAGACGAATTTGCGGGGCCGGCCGAGGTGGTAGAGGCGCGAGCCAACGTCGGAATCCTCGCCGAGCCCCCAGCCCTCAAACTCCTCGTCCCAACCATTGACCTCGAGCAGGTCCTTTTTCCACATGGCCATGTTGCAACCGATGATGCCGCGCTGGCCGGTGTCGCGTTTGATGATGGGGAAAGGAAAACGAAACCCCTTGGCGGCGCCACTCATCTTTCCTGACAAAAACAGCCGAACTCCCGGGACTTTCTGTCCGGGCAAAAGTGCGGTGGATGCCGCCTCGTTGAGATAACAACGGCGCCCTTGGACCCAGAAACCGGGCTCGGCCAAAGCAGCGTGATCTTCGACGTAACGGGGATGGGGGATGCAGTCGGCATCGGTCAGGACGAGATAGTCGCCTTTGGCTTCGGCAAGGCAGCGGTTGAGAATGATGTTTTTGCGAAAGCCTTTGTCCTCATGCCAGATGTGGCGAGCGGGACAGGGCAGGGTGGGGAGGAGTCTGGCGATCAGGGTGCGGGTGTCGGGCCCGGAGCCATCATCGGCGATGAGAATTTCGCCAGGCGGGATGGTCTGGTTGCGAAAGCCGGCGAGGCAGAGCTCCAGTGGATGGAGATGGTTGTAGGTGCTGATGACGACGGTGATGCGGCCAGGTGAGATCATCCGGATAAATCCTTCACCTTTTGTTCGAGGATGGAAAGGTGAGCCTCGGGATCGAGCGGCCTGCCGGTGGCGCGCTGGATCAGATCGCCGGCGAGATAGCGCCGGCCGTGGGCGTGGATATTGTGGCGCAACCATTGGAGCAGGGGCTGGTAATCGCGTCGGTCCAGGGAGGCCTGAAGATTCGGCAGATCCAGGTGGGCGGCCTGCCAGAGTTGGGAGCCGGTGAGGTTGCCCAGCGTGTAGGTGGGGAAGTAGCCAAAACCGCCCAGCGACCAGTGGATGTCCTGAAGACATCCTTTGGAGTCATCGGGCACCTTCAGGCCAAGGAGTTTTTGGAAAAGCTCGTTCCACGCAGCCGGGAGATCCCGGACTTTGAGATCCCCGGAGATGAGAAGGGTTTCGAGCTGGAAGCGGAGAAGAATGTGGAGGTCGTAAGTGACCTCGCCGGCCTCGACGCGGATGAAGGAGCGTTCCACGGCGTTGGCGGCGCGCCAGCATTGCTCCCAGCTGTGGCCCGTAAGGTCGGGAAAGGCGCGGGCGAGGTCGGGCCACCAGGCTTTCCAAAAGGAGTGGCTGCGGCCGACGCGGTTTTCCCAAAGGCGGGACTGGGATTCGTGGATGCCAAGTGAGGCGGCTTGGCCCAGTGGTGTGCCCAGCTCCTTTTCGGGGAGGCCTTGGTCGTACAGTCCGTGACCGGCCTCGTGGAGGACGCCGTAGAGGGAGACCATGAAATCGGTGTCCTCGTAGCGGGTGGTCATGCGGGTGTCGTGAGGCCCGAGCCCGGAGCAGAACGGGTGGGTGCTGGTGTCGAGACGGCCCGCGGCGGTATCGAAACCGATCTTGGGCAGAAGGGAGTGGAGGAACTTTACCTGATCGGCGAGAGGGTAATGGCCGGAGAGGTTTTTGCGGGAGGGGTGGGCGGGGATGGCGAAGGCCTTTTCCGCGATCGTAATGAGGCGGGGCTGGAGTTTTTCGAAGAGGGCGGCGACTTCCGCGGTTTTCCAGCCGGGCTCGTAGCCTTCGAGAAGGGCGTCGTAGGGCTGGCCGGAGTGGCCCCAGAGGTCGGCCATGCGGCGGGCGAGGGAAAGGAGTTTTTCGAGGTGGGGGGCAAAGGAGGAGAAGTCGGACTTTTTGCGGGCCTCGACCCAGACCGAGCGGGCGAGGCCGCTGGCCCGCTCGTTTTCCTCGATGAGATCGGCGGGGATCTTGGTGGCGCGATTGTAGTCGTGCCGCCAACGTGCGAGGCAGGCAGCTTCGGGGCTGTCAGCGGGAGGCTGGGCGGCCTCGCAGGCGGAAAGCCAACTGCCGACCTCCGGAGCGGTGGCGAGGCGGTGGGCGATGCCGGCGATCTGGGCGGACTGTTCCGCGCGGAAGCTGTGGGATTTGGGCGGGAGGAGGGTTTCCTGGTCCCAGCCGAGGAGCCCGCCGGTGGAGCCGAGGAGGGCCAGGTCCCGTCCCCGGGCGCGGAGTTTCTGGTAGGCCTCAGACAGGGCTGGCATTTGCCAATGATGCGACAAGAAAACATTCCATGGAATGTTGGAATGTCGGGGACGGGGCTAGGCCCGTCCCCGATATCATGGCAGGGCGTTGGGGGGTAGGAGGCCGCGGGCGATGAGTTTTTGGGCAAACTCGATTTGGCTGGGGGCGAGGGTAGCGGAGGGGGCCTTGGGAAGGGGGCCGTCGAATAGCTCGTAGTTGAAAAGTTGGTGGGCGACTTGGGGGAAGCGGTCGGGCGGGAGGATGGGGATGGCAAAGGCAAGGCGGTTGTCTGAATTGTCGTCGTTCTCCTCTACGGGGGCGGGGCGTCCTTGGCCGAGCTTAACCTGTCCTTTGAAGCTCACCGCGCCGAGGTGTTGGGCCACATGAAAGTTATAAAGCAGCACTTCCTTGAGGGTGGTTTGCGCTTCCGTGGGTGGGGTGTCTCCGTTGCGGCAGAGTTCCTCGAGCATTTCCTGCGGGGAGGCTTCCGCGTCATAGGCTTGGGCCAGCCAAAACAGAACCAGGTAGAGCTGTTTTTGCATCTCTCCGGGTGCCCGGAGCTGGTTGAGGGCGGCGGGGTTGAGAAGTTTTTGTAAGTTTTCCTTGGCGATTTCGATGCGTTTCAGCTTTCCCATGCCCTCAGCCGCGGTCATGGAGTCGAGGATCAGATTGTCGTCCGGCGTCATGTAGTTGCCACCCCCGAAAAGGTCGACATTCGAGTCGTAATCGTGCTGGATCAGGAAAGGTAGCGGGACGGGTGGAGCGGAGCGAGCGGCCTCCCCCCAAAACAACAGAAGGCCCAGAAATATTGGAATCATCCCTTTAAGGTCGCACGGCTGGTGAAGTTGAAAAGCCGGGAAAGACAACAATTGCTGTAGCCTGGATTTTTGCCCTAACATTTAGTCATGCCCAAAGAAGCGCACCCAAAAGCAAAAATTCTTGTCACTGGTGCCGGCGGTTTTATTGGCGGACACCTGGTGGCTCAACTAAGGAAGAAGGGGATTAAAAACATCCGGGCGGTGGATCTGAAGCCCCTCAAGGAGTGGTATCAGAAGTATGAAGATGTGGATAATCGCCAGCTCGATTTGAGGGAATTGGAGGCGTGCCGCACGGCCGCCGAGGGAATGGAGTGGATCTATAACCTGGCCGCAGACATGGGAGGCATGGGCTTCATCGAACTGCATAAGGCCGAATGCATGCTTTCTGTCCTGATTAACACCCATCTGCTAATGGCAGCCAAGGATGCCGGCGCGAAACGCTTTTTCTACGCCTCTTCCGCCTGTGTGTATGCGGCCGACAAACAGACCACGCCGGAAAATCCGGGCTTGAAGGAGTCGGACGCCTATCCCGCAATGCCGGAGGACGGATATGGGTGGGAGAAGTTGTTCAGCGAGCGGATGTGCCGGCATTTTCGGGAGGATTACAAACTGGAGACCCGGATTGTTCGCTACCACAACGTCTATGGCCCGCACGGAACCTATGACGGAGGGCGGGAAAAGGCGCCGGCGGCGATCTGCCGAAAGGTGATCGAGGCGCAGAAGAATAAGACCGGGGAGATCGAAATTTGGGGGGATGGTCAGCAGACGCGGAGCTTTATGTATATTGACGACTGTATCAAGGGGTCGACCGAGATTATGGAGAGCGAGATCCGGGAGCCGATCAACCTGGGGAGTGCGGAGATGGTTTCGATCAACCAGCTGGTGGATATTGTCGAGGGGATTGCCGGCGTAAAGTTGAAGCGCAAATACAACCTCGGTGCGCCCAAGGGAGTGCGGGGGCGGAGCAGTGACAATGCCCTAATCCAAAAATTGATGGGATGGGAGCCGAATACGAGACTGAAGGATGGTTTGGCCAAGACCTATGACTGGATCCTGAAGGAGATGAGATGCTAGCGAAAAAGAAGGGGTCGGGATCACCATTGTCCCGGTCCCACCGCCCATGCTCTTTCCGGGATCCCCTCCGGGGACGACGAATGGAGTGCTTGCGCACCCGCGTATTTACCCTGACTTCAATAAAGAAAGTTTAGACAGGAGCGAGTGAGAGGACGACGAGGATGCTGGGCCCTTCGCGGGTCTGAACGGGGACGAAAGAAGAGGTAATCAAACGGGCGGGATTTTCCGGGGTGGAGAGGATGAATCGCTCCACAGGCGTGCGGGAGTCGGCCGTTTGCAGAAATTTTTGGATGAGCTCCCCCTTGTTGGGGCCGGCGGCGAATTTGGAAAAAAAGGAGGTGCCCACTAAGTCCATGAGGTTGGTCTGGGCGAGTTCGGCGGCAGGAGCGCTTATGCGGCGAATGTTGCCTGAGCGATCGCAGAGAATCCACGGGGCTTGGAGTTTTTCAAGGATAAGGTCCAACTCGGCTAGCCGGATTTCCAAGCACCGGCGCTGGGAGCAAGCCAAATAAGCGATCAAGCCCCCAAGGATTACGGAGATAGTTCGAATGTGGGGGTACTTGGCGGCATCCTGGATGATCCAATAGCTCTCCGTGGCGAAAAGGGGGATCGCGATAAGGATGAGTCGAGGCGGGCCCATAAAAATCAGGCAACCAAAACAAAGGATGGCCAGTACCGGGGCGAGCGTCTGCTCGCTGTAGAAATAGGCTACGAGGCCGTCGACGATGTAGATCGAAGCCATCATGAAGACCAAAAGAAAAAATCTGTGAATTCTGTGGATGGCTGTCGGCATGAATTCCTTATGATATTATGTCACTCATGAGTTAATTCAAGTCACGGCGAAGGTATTCCTAGGGCAAGCCGAGATGGTTTTTCCAGTCTTTCGTGAACGAGAATTTTCTATTGCCGGATTTTACGATTTCTCCCCAACCCCTCCGGAGGCTAGAGTGTGGAGGTGGAGCCCCTCAGCCCTGAAAAACTCCAGGCAGGGGTCTGGCGCTCATGCCCGGCTCCCGCACCCCGGGCATGGATTGGACGAAGAGGGCTTGAAGTTCTCGTTTCCGCTGCTGCCGCCGCCACCCTTTGGCATCTTGGCGCGAAAATCCTGGCTTTTGTGGTGGTTGGGATCGCCAGCGCCTTTTTTGGGGTTCGTTTTTTCCGTCCGGATTGGGGGCGAAAACTGGAATACGCGATTGGAGTATTTGCCGAAAAAGCAGCCCAAGGGGTTTCCTGGATCCTTTTGACTCCCGTTTTTTTTGTGGGACTCTCCCTCGCCAAAATCGGCCAACGCCTGTCGGAGCACGACTCCCTTCTCCTCAGACGGACGGATCTGCCCAGCTTCTGGGTCCCTTGTGACTCAGAAGCCCGGCGTCGCCGTTACTCCGAATCCATGTTTTGCACCGAAAGACTCCAGAGAGGCGGTCTGTCCCTCGCCTTCCTGGGTTTTTTCTGCCTGCTCCTGCTCGCCGCCGGAGAGCTCGGGCTGCGCATTTATGGATTTGGCGACCCGTTACTTTATCAGCAGGACCCCGACGTTGGGTTTTATTTCCGGCCCAACCAGGATGTCCGCTATCCTGGCCGCACGATTCAGATCAACCGTTACGGGATGCGCAGCCCCAACTTTCCCGAGCCCAAACCTGCCGGTGAGTATCGGATCCTCATGCTTGGGGACTCCACCCTGGCCGGTACGCGGGTGGGAAATCACGAGACCTACTCCAGCATTTTGGAAGATAAACTCAACGAAACCTCCAAAGGAAACAAAATCCGTATCCTCAATGCGGGGGTTAACGCCTGGGGTCCGCTCCACATGTTGGCCTATGTGCAGAAATTCGGCTCATTCGATTCCGATCTCGCAATGATTCTGGGGCCGGTGCAGGACGTTTTCCGCCCGAAATACGGCCTTGGGCGCCTCTCCTTCTCGCCTGCCTCGGGACCTCCCCACCTTGCGTTGGAACAGATTTTTCTCGAACTCTTTTGGCGCTATCGAGAAGCGACCTTGGGACGTCCGGATTGGAATTACGGCCCTAACACTGAAAAGCAGACGATCGAGGGAATGGAAGGATATGTCCGCCTGGGGAAAACCCTCCAGCAGGCTGGAGCCGGAGTGTATTACGAATTTCTGCCCGGATCCGTGGCGACCCTCGGGCGGGAACAGGATTCAGGCAGCCAAGAATTGTTTGCGCGGATGGCAGAACGGCTCCGGCAAGACGGATTTTCGGCTTACCTAACCGGACCGATCTTTGCGCATGAAAAACAAAGAGACGAAATCTACTACGATGGTTCCCATTTTGGGCGCTTGGGGCACCGGCGGTATGCCGAGCACCTGTACAGCCAGTTGCGGGAGAAAGTACCGGCGGTGCAGAGAAACCTGAGGAATTCCGGCCCATGAACATCCTCGGAGTCAGCGCCCTTTACCATGACAGTGCCGCCGCGTTGTTAAAAAAAGGGGAAATTATGGCGGCTGCGCAGGAAGAGCGATTTTCGCGGAAAAAACACGACGAACGGCTTCCTTTCGGCGCCATCGCCTACTGCCTGGAGGCGGCTGGGTTGGGGCGGGGCCAAATCCTTGACGCTGTCGCTTTCTACGACAAACCGATCACCAAATTAACCCGACTTTTGACCACCCTCACGGAAAGAGTCCCCCGCGGCGTAGGGGTTTTCCAGGCAGCCGTGCCGGCCTGGGTCAAAGAAAAGGGATGGGTGGGCGCCGCCTTGGAACGTGGACTTTTCCGTCGCGGAGTTTCTGTTGGGCGCTTTTATTTCCCCGAGCACCACGCGTCGCATGCGGCCAGCGCTTTTTATCCCTCCCCTTTCCAGGAAGCGGCCGTGCTGACGATGGATGGGGTGGGCGAGTGGGCTTCGTCGAGCATCTCGGTCGGCGAGGGACACGAGCTGAAGATGCTGATGGAGCAAAGATTTCCCCATTCGCTCGGCCTTCTTTACAGCGCCTTCACTTTTTTCGCGGGGTTCAAGGTCAACTCTGGGGAGTACAAGCTCATGGGACTGGCTCCCTACGGCCAGCCTCGATACGCCGAAACAATCAGGAACGAGTTGATGCAGATCCGTGAAGACGGGTCGATTTGGCTGAATCCGGATTTCTTCGGCTTTTTGGACGGATTTACCATGACTAATGAAAAGTTCGCTCGGCTCTTTGGAGGCCCGCCCCGGAAGGGAGAATCCGAGATCACGGCTCGGGAGATGGATCTGGCCGCTTCGATTCAGGTCGTCACCGAGGAGGTGGTTTTGAAAATGGCGCGGTACGCCCGGACTCTGACCGGCAAGTCCCGTCTCTGCCTGGCCGGCGGGGTGGCGCTGAACTGCGTGGCCAACGGAAAACTACTGCGCAGCGGGCTGTTTGACGATCTATGGATCCAGCCGGCATCGGGGGATGCCGGCGGGGCGTTGGGAGCGGCGCTTTATGTTTGGCATCAAATCCTAGGAAACCAGCGGATCGTTACCGCCGGGCAGGACGCCATGAAGGGATCACTGCTGGGGCCTTCGTATCCCCGGGAATCAACCGCCGATTTTCTGCATAAAAACCGGATTCCCCATCACGAATACCGGGGTGAAGCGCGGGAAACCTATCTGGCCCAAGCGCTGGCCGAGGGCAAGGTCGTGGGCATGTTGCAGGGGCGGATGGAATTTGGGCCCCGTGCCTTGGGGAACCGCAGCATTTTGGCCGACCCGCGGGATCCAAAAATGCAAAGCAGCCTAAATCTCTCCACCAAGTTCCGGGAAAGCTTCCGGCCGTTTGCCCCGATCGTTTTGCGGGAGGATGTGGCGGACTACTTTGAGGCGGTGAAGGAGTCGCCTTACATGCTTCTGGTGGACCAGGTAAAAAGCTCGCGGTGTTTGCCCCGGCGGGGAGACGAGGAGAAGTTGCCGTTGACGGAATGGGTGAACCGGCCCCGCTCGGATTTGCCGGCCATCACCCACGTGGATTATTCGGCCCGAATCCAGACCGTGGATCGGGAGCGGAATCCACGCCTTCACCAGCTACTGCTTGAGTTCAAGATTCGGACAGGCTGCCCGGTACTGGTCAACACCAGTTTCAATGTTCGGAGTGAACCAATTGTCTGCACGCCCGAGGACGCCTATGTCTGTTTCATGCGGACGGGGATCGACGTCCTGGTCCTGGATGACTTTGTTTTACTAAAGCATGAGCAGCCTCCCTGGAAGGAAACGGCGAATTGGCGCGAGGAATTCGGTCTCGATTAGGAAGTCATGGCGTGATCACACTGCGCTGGATTGGTCGCATGCTCAAAGACCTATTCCTATTGGGGTGGGTGAACCGCGCCTGGTTTATGAGCTTGGGAATCCTCGGCCTTATTTTTCTTGGCCTCATTATCCTTGGGGCGAAAGTGGCCGCCCCCTTCATCTACACGTTATTTTGATTCTCAATACTAAATCCTAAAGTGAAAACCCGAATGCTTTGCGGAAAGGAGGTGTCGATCCTCGGGCTTGGCACGGGAAGGCTGGCTTCATTAGGAGCTGGGTATAACCGCAAACAAGCCGCTGACTGCCTCCACTTAGCCGCAGAGCATGGCATCAACCTGATTGATACTGCCGATTCCTACGGCAGCGGGGACTGCGAGAGGCTTTTGGGGCAGCTTCTCTCTGAGACAAGACACCCTTTTCTCATCAGCACCAAAGCGGGGTACACCTATTGTCGTTTGCCGGCTCTTTTGAGTCCCCTCAACCAAGTGGGAAAAAAAATCCTGCATAAGTTGGGCCAACGTCAATGCTTCCAGCCTGCGGTGATTCGAAAAAACCTTGAACGAAGTTTAAGGAGATTGCGCAGAGACCGGGTCGACTTCTTTTTTCTTCATGACCCCACTCCCGAAGCTTTGGGAGACCAAAAACTTTTAGCCGAAATTCTCCGAGCCAAGCAGGAAGGAAAAATCGGACATGCGGGCATTTCGATTTCCTCCGCTTTCGGGCTGCCGACCTCCCGCGACCATCCGCTCGCTTGCCTGATTCAGACCCAGGTGAATCCTTGGAGCCAAAAAACAATTGAAATCCCCAACCGGGAGGTTGTGGCGAATCATGTTTTTGGGGCAGAAAACCTGGCCCGGGATCAAGATTTGGTGCGGCAAGTCGCTGCGGAGGAGGGCATGACCATCCGGCAACTCTTGGTCGCTTATGCGGCGAACCAGGCTGGGGTTCGTGCCGTGCTCGTGGGCACGGGTCGGGCGGAGCATTTACGAGAAAATCTTGGGGGGGTGAAAAAAAAGCTTTCCCCTCATAGTTTACAAAAACTGGAAAAGCTCGGGCAGGCCCGCGGTGTTTGAAGAATCCCGACAGATTCCGTCGGGGTCCGAGCTCCGCTCGGATGTTTGTATCATCGGGGGTGGACCGGTGGCCATCGCCATGGCGCTCCGTTTGGCCAAAGCGGGCAGCGAGGTCTTGCTTCTTCCCGGAGGAGGTTGGCGAGAGGAGGCCGATGATCGGGATCGCTACCGCGGGTTTGTGGATCCCGCGGGCTCCCATGAGCCCCTGGAAGAAAACCGTCGTCGTGTGTGGGGAGGAACGGGAACGGTTTGGGGGGGGCGGTGTGTTCCTTTTGACACGATTGACTACGAGAACCGGCCATGGATCCCCCACTCGGGGTGGCCGATCGCCCGGGCCGAAGCGGAACAGTGTTTGAAGGATGCTTTAGAATTTTGTGAGGCGGGTTCCGGATCCTTTGAAGTGGGAAAGGTGTTTCCAGATTCCCCCACAGCGATTCTTCCCGGTTTTGAGAATGAAAAGTGGTCGACGAGAAATCTCGAGAGGTGGAGTCCACCGACTAATTTTGGCCGGCGACATCGAAAGGATATTCAACTGAGCCAAAAGATCCGGGTTTTGCTTCATGGCCAGGCCACCCACCTTCAACTTCACCGGAATGGCAACCGGCTAGAGCATGTGCAAGCGGCCGCCCAACCCGGGCACCGTTTCCGGATTCGGTCCTCCGCCTATGTCCTGGCATGCGGGGGGCTGGAAAACCCGCGCCTTTTGCTGGCTTCCCGAAATATTCAGAAAGAGGGAATCGGGAACCGATTTGACCAAGTGGGACGTTATTATCAAAGCCACCTTTTTGGTGTCTGTGGGCATGCTATTTTGAAAAACCCCCATTCTATGGTCTATGACTTTGAAAAAGATGCGGACGGAGTGTATTGCCGTCGTCGCTTCTGGCTTACCGCGGAAGCCCAGAAAGAGCACCAGATCGGAAACGCGGTCGGCTTCTTTTTCCGGGATCTGTCCGATGCCGCCATGCATCGCGACCCGGTGACCTCCTCGGTTTTTCTTGCGAAATCCCTATTGCGTGCCAGTTCCCGCGGAAGGCCAGGCTTGTCCCGGCTTTGGCGGGAGCAGGGAGATTTGCTCCGCGAGCACTTCGCGACAATCCTCGCCCAAGCTCCGTCCGCAGGTCCGCATTTATTCCGGCTTGTGGCCGGCCGTTTTTTTGGAAAAAGAAGGCTCCCTTTTTTTCTGCCGCCGGTGAGGCAAGGGCGTTTCCCTCTTTTTTATCAAACCGAGCACACTCCCGACCCCGAAAGCCGGGTTTTGCTTTCTTGTGACCAAAAGGACGACTTGGGGGTACCCCGTCTTTTGGTCAAAATCCGATTCGGGCACCGTGATTTTCAAAGCGTGAAAATATTTCACCGGGAATTCCAAAACCGCCTCCGAGCCACCGGCTTGGGCGAATTTCATTACGACGAAGAGACCCTGGCTGCGCAACTGGAGAACCGCCGAAGCGGTTTTAATTCCAACGCCCATCATATCGGCACCACAAGAATGGCTTCCCGGCCGGAACATGGGGTGGTTGACACCCAAGGGCGCATCCATGGGGTTGCGAATCTTTTTGTTGCGGGCTCATCCGTCTTTCCCACCAGTAGTCACGCCAATCCCACCCTTTTGGCATTAGCCTTGGCCCTGCGCCAAGCCCGGTTGCTTGGTCAAATTGTGCACGGTCTTTAAGGGGCGCGAGATTTGGCGTGGGTATCCTCTGGAAGTTTTTTTGGTATAGAATATTCCCCGGGTAATCATCAAATCCCCCTTGTGGTAACTCCGGAACCTCTCCGAGAGCTGGACGGATTGGAGCATGACAAAGGCGTTGGCAGGAACTAAGTAGTGGCCGGCGACGATTTCAAAGCCATTGGTTCCAAGAAGGTTCCAATAATCACTGCGACGCATACGATTGGTATAGGATCGAGGCATAGAGAGTTTATTTCTGGAGAGTCGGAAAAATGGAGAAAATGAAAGGGAGTGATCGACGCATCCCGATGGGCATAGTAGTCCTTGTAATCAGTTTCGTGGCTCACCAAGCCACCTGACTGACAAAGCTGGCGGCACTTCGCCAGAACAGCCGTCATCTTGGGTTCGGCAACATGCTCCCAGACGCTGGTCGAGGCCAGGATCCGAAAACGGCTTTCTCCCAACGGGAGAAACAGAAGGTTGAAACGGCCCCGATAATCCATTCCATAAAACCAGATAAAACCCCCTGCCAGTCTTTGCCGATCAGGGCATGGGGGGCTCTGACAAAATCCGGATACCGAATCTTCTCCAGCTGGATTGTCGTTGGTTAGCTCGCGGTGCGCGTTTGGATGTAAATTGATGGCTGGTCACTTCCAGATTCCCAAACAAAATGCCAAAAGATTTCCGAACAGATCCCGACCGACCCCGAACTCGAAGTAATCGCCGACCGAAAAGCCCAGAAAATTCGCCTTCCAGGACCTTAGATGGTTCACAAAAAGCGTATCATCCCACGAAGGGCGTGGGTGAGATTACGAGGCCATCGCCGGGTCAGGCGTTTTCGGGTAAAATCGCAATGCTGCTCGTGCATGGGCATCCGGACCAGAAGGTGGAAGGCCGAGCATTTGGTGTTCCAGTTTATCGGGGAGACCGCATGAAAATAGTTTGGAACATGCGGGATCAAAAGACCAAAACCTCATGAGATGCCGAGGAAAAGAGGAGCCTGACGGCACGGGAAAATCACTGGAGTATTTTTTAAAAGTCAGCAACCTCCGAGCCAACCCTGATGGACAGACTTAAGCCACGGATCTTGTTGTTGGCCAATGCCTGCCGGCCCGATATGGGATCCGAGCCGATGGTGGGGTGGTCGGCGTATCAGGCCCTCAAGAACGAATACCACGTTCGCGTCCTCTGCGCGGGTTCCGGGAAAGCCGCCATCCTGGAAGCGGAAAACGTAGGCCAGGCTCGGGCAAAGGATTTCCGTTTTATCCCGGAGCGATGGCGGTACACGGGGCGACCGATATTCGACAAGCTCATCAACTGGTTCAACATCGTGGATTTCCAACGAAAGCTGGCCCACACAGGAAGGGAAGAGATCGAGACATTCAAGCCCGATGTGATCCACCAAGTCACCATTGCCACCTGGCGGGTGGGGAATCCTTTGGTGGGAGGAGGAATCCCCTTCGTTTGGGGACCCATCGGTGGGGGGGAAGAGTTACCCCATGGGTTCTGGAAAACTTTCTCTCCCTACTCCAGAATCTTTGAATCGCTCCGAAGGGGCTCGGGATTCTTGGCGTGCCATGATCCAAGGGTGGTTCGCACCGCCCGGAAGGCAGACTGGATCTTTGCGGGGAATCGGCCCACGGCAGCTTTGGTGGAGCGCTTGCGGGGTCACGGCAAGGCCGTGGAAATCCTTCCTGTGGTTGCTTTTTCTGAGGAAAAACTGCGGGAATTTCTGCCTCGACCGATGGCCAACGGCAAAAGACAAGAGACGATCGAAATTTTTTCGGGAGGCTATGTGGAGGCGCGCAAAGGTATGGGTCTTGCCCTGCTCGCCCTCGCGCGACTTAAGGCCCGGGGTTTTGTCTTCCAATATGAGCATGGGGGGATCGGTCCTGAAACCGTCCACCTCCGGGCCGAAATCGAAAGACTCGGGTTGCAGGACTGTGTTCAGTTGGTTGATCCATATCGCGGGGCGACCTACCAGGAGAAGCTTCGCAAGGCCGAAATCTTTCTTTTCCCCAGTCTTCGGGACAACTGCCCCATCAGCCTTCTGGAAGCCATGGGACACGGATGCGTCCCGGTGGTTGCGGATCACGCCGGGCCAGGGGAAATCGTAACCGAGGATTGTGGAGTCAAAATTCCGGCCCGCCAACCCGAGGGCTTTGTGGAGCAGCTAACCCAGCAACTTGAAAGGCTGTTTCTGAACCCGATTTTGCGGCAAAAGTTCAGGGTGGCCGCGCGGGACAGAATCTTGAGCGAGTTTTCCCGGCCGAGATGGTTGGGCAAGGTCGCAGGCGCCTACCGCGAGATCTTATCGGAGCCCGAAAACAAAAAAAGTTCCTGGTAGATTTTATCCATCTGGCTTTGCCAGCGCGATTTCTGGTAGTAGGCCTGCAGTTTTTCCCAGCCAGCTTTCCCCATTTTCCTTGTCCGTTCAGGATTTACGCAGAGCTCCTTTATCGCCTGAGTCAAGGCGGGGATGTTTCCCGGCTCCACCAAGAGTCCATTCACCCCGTCCTCGACCGTTTCCGCGAGTGCCCCAATCCGAAAGGCGACCACCGGCCTCTGGCGAGCCCAAGCCTCCAACACTATCATGCCGAAGGTCTCAGGTACGATGGAGGGAATCACTGCAAAGGAACACCCTGCCCAAGCTTTTTTTCGTCCCTCGTCATCCAAAAAGCCCAAGAACTTAATACTTTTCAGGGAGGCCGCCTGTTCCCGCAAGAGCGCTTCTTCAGGTCCTGCGCCGCCGATCCAAAGCTCCCGCGAACCCGGGGCAATGCCCGCCCATGCATGTAGCAATTGTTGGCCGCCTTTTTCCGGGGACAGCCGGGCAAGGAACAAGACGGCTCCTTGCGGGCAGGGCGGGGGAGGAGGTTCCTTGGTTTCATAAAAGTGGGGCACCACGGAGATGCGATCCGACGGGATTCCGATCTTCAGGTGAATATCCTTTTGGGATTCACTGAGAGCAATCCAACGGTCGATTTTATGAAAAATATTTCTTCGCCGGAGCTTCAGTAAAATCAGGGACTGCCATCCGGAAACGAGACGACTATCATGCCAGCAGGCTGTGGTAAAGGCGGGCCAAAAATTTCCCCCAAGGCATCGCTGACAGGGTTTGCCATGATTCAAAAAGAGGCCGTTGACACAACCGAAGCGATAATTATGGAGAAAGTGGACAACGGGAATTTTTAGTCGGAAGGCCGTTTGATAGACTGAAGGAGAAAGACCGGGCATCACATTATGGATTTGCCAAAGATCAAATCTTCCCACTTCCTGGTACCGGCGGAGTCTGGCGGCCACTTGTGGGTCGTAAAACGCCCGAAGCGGCGCGGAGAGATATTTGAAGAGATTTGTCCCGAAAAAGTCTGTCGTGGAACCAAAAAAATATTCCACATCATGCCGGCTCTGAAGCGCATCCCCGATCCGGAAGACCGATGCCTCCTCGCCTCCGTAGTGGAGGTAACGGTTGAAGACCTGGAGAATCCGCAACCGCCGCATGCACTGAACTTAAGCGACCCGCAAAGGTGAAGAAAGCAGAGTTTGGCAAGCCAAGGCCAGCAAATCAGGCAAGTCAGGAACCGGGTGAGGTTGGAGTACTCATAATTTATCGAGACCGATGTTGGAAGAAAAAGAAGCCTTCGGCACTAAATGGCGGCGCATTTTCCAGTTGCCCGAGACGCAATCAATTTTTCCCCGCAAAAAAAACTTTTGCGCCTGGCGGCGGATTTTGGCGTAGATGCGCTGAAGGGTTCCTGGCCAACCGGCTTTTTTGCCGTGTTCCTCCTGAATGCGGGCATCTTCCCGGCGCTGATTTTCGCGTATTCGCAAGTCAGCCGTTTGGCCAAAAGGATGGATTCTGTAGCTTACAAGAATTCTTCGGACATGCCCGACCTTATGACCAGCGCGCCCCATCCGGCAGCAAAAATCGTAGTCGCAGGTATTACGGAAAAGCTGGTGGCGAAATCCCCCCAGTGTCTCAAAGGTTTTGCGTCGCGTAAAAAGAGTGGGGTGGGGAATGTACATTAGGCCGAAACGCAACACGTCGTAATCAAAACAGGCCTCCTCCCGCCGGTAGATCTCCGTGCCTTTTTTGTCGACAAAACGGCAATCCCCAAACAGCGCCTCCCATTCTGGATGAGCGGCAAAAGCCTCCCCCACTGTCTGGATGGTGCCAGCCTCGTAGCAGTCATCCGCGTTGAGAACGGCAACAACATCGCCGGTGGATAGGCGGACGCCCTTGTTCATGGCATCAAAGTGTCCCTCATCCGGCCCGCTCCAAAGCCGGATTGAGTGAAAAGACCGCAAGACCTCGAGGGTTCCGTCCGTTGAGCCGCCGTCCATGACCACATGTTCCAGATGGGGGTAATTCTGCGTAGCCACACTTTCTATGGTTTCGCGAATCGTTTGGATGCTGTTGAAACAGGGGGTGATAATAGAGATGCTGGGCAGGTTCATCAGGCCGGTCCGGGCAGGGCCCATCCTCCCACCCTTTTGACAGATGCGGGTATGGGGAGGTTTGTATAGGCGGGCCAAGGGCAGGTTAGGACAACGGCCTGGACTCCTTTCCAGGAATCCGCCGTCCAGGGATCTGGCATAGTTTCGAACTCATGCAGGGCAGGGCTGTTGGCGGGTGTGGATTGCGGGTCATGAACGAGCACGCGGAAGCCTTTGCGTTTGAGCTGCTGGGCGAGGTGGAGGCCAGCGGACTCCTCCGTGATGTGGGTGTGGGGCTTATAGGCAAGGCCAAGGACCGCAACCGAACCGGGCAGAGGAACAGCCTCGCACACCCGCCGCAAAAGATCGGCTTTGGCCGCCTCATTGACCCGGTCGGTGGCTTCAGCCAAATGTGCCTGAACGCCCGCCTGCTTGGCCGTCCAGGCAAAGAGACGGTTATCCCGGGGGAAGCAAGGCCCCCCATAGCTTAATCCCAGGCGAAGATATTTCTCCCCGATGCGCGTGTCTTGCCCCAGCGCTTGCAGAATTACTCCGGCATCGGCCCCGATGCCTTGAGCCACCAGACGGAGCTGGTTGGTAAAGCTAATTTTCATCGTGACAAAAGAGTTCACCGAGATTTTGCAAAGCTCCGCGTCCACCAAAGACATCCGGCGAATGGGAGCATCGTTCAGGCAATATTGCCGGTAGAAACCTTCCATCGCCTGTCCGCTGTCAGGATCCGATTCCCCGATCAGAACAAAATCGGGGTTTAACAAGCCCCGGATCACGTCCCCTAAGGCGATAAACTCAGGGTTGTAGACCACGCCGAAATCCCGACCAGCCTTGCCCCCCAAGACTTTTTCCAGCATAGGAAGAAGAATCTTGTCCATAGCTCCGGGCGTGGTGGTGGAGTTGCAGACAAAAAGATGGCCCTTTTTGCCCGCTTTTCGCAATGCGGCTGCCACCGACTCCATGGCACGCAACAGAAATTCCGTGCTGAAACTGCCGTCCGGGAGACTGGGGGAGGGGGGTATAAAAAAAGTGGCGTCTGTTTCCACGGCTGCCTGTGGATCGGTCGATGCAGAAAGACGGGTTCTGGCCCGCGCAACGGTCTCCGCCAATCCGGGCTCCTCCACCGGGGGCAAGCCTTCGCTCAATGCTTGGGCCTTCTTGGCATCAATATCGATGCCCACGACCCGGAATCCCCGGTCGGCCACCGTCGCGGCAATACAGGCGCCAAGTTTGCCCAACCCGCACACGGAAACACTTTTGATCAACGAACGCATATTCTTTGATTTTAGGCCCTTTTTTTTGCAAGACCACGCGAAATGTTCCCGCAAGGGCTAGTCTGGGGTTTAGCGAACAAGGGGCCGCTTGACCCCATCCGGAGGGTTGGAAAAAAGGTCCCTGGGCATTAATGTCTTGCCGTGAAGTTTACCATCGTTACGCCCAGTTACCGCCAGCTGGATTATCTTGGCTGCTGTGTGGGTTCGGTGGCGGATCAAACGGGGGTCCAGGTGGAACACATCGTCCAGGACGCAGGAAGTCCCGGGATCGGGGAGTTTTCGGAAAAAATCGGAAAGCAGCTCCGGGAGCCTTCCGGCGGGAGTCGAGTGGACAACCTCACCTCCGGCGAGCTACTGCACCTTCGCACTTCCCGAGGCTACTCCCTCCGGATTTTTAAGGAGCCGGATTCCGGGATGTACGATGCCATCAATCGGGGTATGGCCAAGGCAACCGGCAGCATTCTCGCCTACCTCAATTGCGACGAACAGTATCTCCCGGGCGTTCTTCGCCGCGTTGCCGAGGCTTTCCGGGTCTGCGTATCCGCAGATATTTTTTTCGGAGACGTCGTTGTTTTGAAAGCGGACGGGCATGCCCTTTGCTGGCGGAAGGTGCTTGTGCCCCTGGTGCCCCACACCTGGACATGTCACTTTTCCGCCTTTTCCGCGGGGATGTTTTTTCGGAAGGAGCTGTTCGAAAAAGGGGTGCATTTTGATGTGAGCTACCGTGCCGCTGCAGACGCCACCTGGTATCTGCAGGCCCGTCGGCAAGGGGCCCGGTCTGGCGCCCTGAATTTCATCACTTCCACCTTTCTCAGCCACGGGAACAACCTCGGGCTTTCCCCATTGGCCGAAGAGGAGCGGGGCCGCATCCAGAAAACCGCACCCAGCTGGATGCGACTTGGGGGCGGAATCTGGAGGATTGCCCACCGGTTGCGTCGGTGGATGTGTGGCTCCTTGAGGCCGCGGGGCCTTGAGTATGCGGTCTACTTATCCGGGCAAAAGCAGAGAACGGCGTTCCACGAGCATCGTGTGCCGGGTTACTGGCCCGGCCGGTGGCGGCTGCCTTGAAGAGATTGGTTGTGCAGGTTTTATTGCCCACCCTCTTGGTGCCATTTTACCGCTTTTGGCACGGCAAGCTTCGCTGGCCCGGAGCAGGTCTTTTGTTGCACCGTGCCGCCGCTTTTTTGCCAGGGCTGCAAAGTTTTCCCCTCCCTTTGTCCGACGGGGCTTCCATCCGGGTAGACTTTCGCGATGTCACTGCCTTCAGCTGGCAAAACCACCTCCTCGGCGACCCGTATGAGGAACAGGGTCTGATTTCGGCTATTCTAAGACGCCCCAAAGCAAAAGGTGTTTGTTGGGATGTTGGGGCCAATGGAGGGCTGTTTTCCTATCTCCTGGCCAAGCGGGCACGTCCCCAAAAAATCGAGTTTTTTGAACCACAACCATATTTATACAAAATGGCGGCAGACGCCTTGGCTCCTTTCCCTTTTGTGCGTGGGCACAACTGCGGGCTATCCGACCGAGAAGGGGTGGTACAGTTTCATGTCCCTGAGGGGGAAAGCACCAAGGCCCATATCGAGCTTCATGCTTCCGCGGGCCAAAAACTAAAAGTCAAAATAGAAACGGGGGATATTTTGATGGAGGCCGGCAGGGCTGAACCTCCTGATCTGATCAAAATTGATACGGAGGGCCACGAAAAAGAAGTTTTGTCAGGCATGGCCAGAGTTCTTCGGGAAAAAAAGCCGGATATTTTTCTGGAACACTTATCCCTAGCGGACAAGGAGATGTGCAATCTGTGCCCGGACGGATACCGGATGTTTACGGTCTCAGATGAAAACGGGATCCTTGTCGAGGGCTTGCGTCGGGGGATAGGGCACAACTCAGCTTTTCTTCCGGAGGAAAAAGGCCGATAAGCGTCACGTTGGAACCAGCCCTGGGGAAGATGGCAAAGAAGTCTGCGGGGGTGACGGAACCAGCTCTCTCGGCCGCAGCTTTTCGTTGGAATTGAGAATAGCTGCCACCGGGCAGAGGATCATCAGGGCCACGGTGAGATCTCCAAACACCAGGAAAAAAGACAGGCTTTGCTGGATCAGCAAAGCGGCACACCAGATTTGAGTAGGGGAAACCTGATTTACTGGCGTGCGCAGAAGCCTGATGATGGAAAAAAAGCAGACGGACACACAAAAAGCCACGAAGAAAAAGGCCCCCACAAGACCGGTTGCCAGAAGGAGGTGCACGTCCCCTTCGTGTGGTTGGCGCATCTCGATAAAGCTTCTCACTTGGCTATAGGGGTCGTTTTCCATTCGCTGAGCCATCCGCAGGTAGATGTCCGACTCCATTTTAGCCAGATTTGGGTCGAAGCTATAACCTTGGCCCAACCACGGGGCTTTTTTGAAATACTCGGCGTAAAAGAGCTCTTTAATCTGCTTCCGCCAGTCATTGGATCCCTTGGTTTCTATAATCGCTTGGGCATCCCATTGGCCGGGGAGAAAGGAAAGCGCCCGTTGTATGGGCAGAGGATAATGGACGACAGTACCTTGCAGGGCGGCAAGAATCAGAAGCAGGAAAGCTGCCAAGGGGGCCAGTAGCATAACACGAAATCTTGCCGTGGCAAACACCGCCACGCCAACAGCAATGATCAACGCCAAAACATAGCTTCGGAAACCGCTCATGGCGTTTAGGGCCAGACAAATTAGGAGCAAGGGCGCGATCCAAAGTCTTTTGGGATTCAGCCATTTCTGGAACGGGTTGTAACATAGAATCAATAGCGCCACGGCTGTGCCCACCCGGGCAAAGGTGTTGTATCGGGTGATGGCGGCTTGCCCCGCAAAATTTCCCATCAGCTCCTTGCCATATTCACTAATGTTCACGGCGCTGTAGAATCTGTAGATGTAGGGGGCAGTTTGTGGAAAGACCGTGGACACAGTGTTGGGCACCAGATCGACAAAAGTTCCCAGAAAATAGATCAGAGAAATTTTTTGAAAGTCGGACCAGGAGGCCCCCGAAAAGGAAGTAATCAAAGGAATTGTCAGCACGGCTAGCAGAATTTTGTAGTAGCGCCGCCCCCCCCAAGAAGTGCCCCCGAAGATTTTGATGCCGATGTCTCCCGAGGCGATCCAATGATAAAGCAGGATGGCCAACAATCCGGCTAGGGGGATCCAAACGAAGGCCGGGCCCAACTTCCAATGAATCTGCCTCCCCATGATGATTTGCAGAAAGATGTAGGCCGCGACCCCCATGGTGGCTAATTCGGCCATGGAAAAGTTGACCGGAAGAAAATTAAGGGTTCCCTCGATCGGCAGACAGAAGGGGATGAGAAGCCAGCAACGATCTCCCAGCTTAAAAACCAGAAGCAGCAGAATTCCAATCCCCAAAAGAATAAAGACCGGCATGGGATTGCCCTCCAAAAACTGGGCCGTAATCCATGGGGCCGAGACAAAAACCGCCAAGGTGATCAAACCGATGCAAATCTTTTGGACAGTCAAGTTTTGCATGGAGGAAGTTTAAGCCTTCGCGGGGAGCTGCGCCAATCCTTGGGGAGCTGGCGAAAACGGATTCAGCCCTGTCTGCGAATTAGGGAGGCTGGGTTGCCCGCCACGATGGAGTCGGCTGGGAAAGAGCGTGTCACCACGGACCCGGCTCCGACCACGACGCGATCTCCCAGCGTGACCCCTTTCAGGATAATGGAGCGAGCGCCCACAAAGCAGGCCGAGCCTATTTTTACAGGTTTTGAGTTCCGCTCGTACTCGGTTTGCCAAATGCCCTTTGGTCCGATTTTGTGAAAATCATTGTCGATGATGAGGCAGCCGGCCCCAATCAGGGTGTGCGGACCGATTTCAAGGGAGTTTCCCGCCACAATAATCGAGCTGCTGATTCCCGCAAAATCCCCGATTTTGATTTCGGCCCGGGGCGCCACGGTGCGCACAACGCAGGGGGATCCTCCTCCCAGTGGGTTGGCCCGGCGGGAACTGTCCAAAGTGACCTCACGGCCCAGAAAAATGGAAGACCCGGCATGGAGGGCGATGATGGGATGACCATAGATCCGAACCCTTCCCTTGAGGCGCACGCCTCGAAACCTCAGTTCCCAAACAAACCAAGACGAGAAAAAAGCACGCACGGCTTGGCGGAGAGTCCCGGCAGTTTGCGCCCAAGCCATTTCGGATATTGTATGGATTGATGGGGTCAGCCACCAAAAAAATCGCCCTATTGGCCGACTTTCCGCTTCATGTGCTTCCCGGGGCGGCCTTTCCCGCCCCCGCCGGACATTATGCCACCTGGCTTCCCCAGTTGGCGGCAGGCTATGCGGGACAGGCCGAGTTCGAATTTCATTGGCTTGTTTTGATGGCCGGCGTCAGGGATGCAAAAACTTTTCAGGCGTGGAACCAGCATTTTCATGTTCTACCCACGGCAGCCCATGGCCGTGCGGCGACCCTTTTTTGGTCGGATCGGCGCAGGATCCGGAGGGAGTTGCAGAAGATCGGTCCTGACCTGGTGCACGGTTGGGGCTCGGAAAACATTTGGGGCTGGGCAGCCGCTTTTTCCGGGTATCCCAACATCTTTTCCCTTCAAGGGTTGTTGTCGGAATACCAGAAGTTAGGTGGAGCCGGATATCGAGATCGGCTGATGGCCTTGATGGAGAGCCTGGTGCTGAGAAAAGCCCAGATGATCACCACTGAATCTCCATGGGCCAAGTCATTGATAGAGTTAAGAACAGGGCGAAAAGACATCCGCCTGGTGGAATACGGGGTTTCCCCGGCCTTTTTTGAAGCAACGATCCCGGCATCTTTGCCACAGGCGTATGCCGTGATGGTGGGAACCGCCGACTTCCGGAAGGGGATCGACTTTGCCGTTCAACTTTTCCGTCGACCGGCCTTACGAAGGTTCACCCTAAAGGTGGTGGGCGGGGTCACACCGTATGGGCAAAGGTGGAAGCTGAATTCTCCCGACAACGTGCAATGGTTGGGAAGAAAACCTCAAGAGGAGATTATCGATCTGATGGCTTCCGCCCGGTGCCTGGTTTTGCCGACGCGCGCCGATGTGTGTGCCAATGTGGTCAAGGAGGCGCGGGTTATGGGGTTGCCGGTGGTGGCAAGTCCCCATGGAGGGCATACTCAATACATCCAGAATGGCAAAAACGGCTTTCTCTGCACGCTCGACGAGGTGGAAGCCTGGGAGAAGGCCTTGCTGAAAATATTTCAAGAGGACGGGGCCAGCTTGACCATGGGAAGTTTTCTGAAGAAAGAGCATCGCGTCCTTCTTCGCCCCGAGCGAACCGCCCAAGCCTTTTTGGGCCTTTACCGCGAAATGGTCGCGCAATTAAAAGATAGGAAGGCACGGCCTTGAGAATCGTTTATGCCATTGAAAGCCCGCTCCTTTATGGGGGAGGGGTTAGTGTTTTAGCCGCCACTTTGATCGAGTCCTTTGCGGCCGAACACGAAATTATTCTCGTATCCCCGGATCGGGCAGAAAGCCTGCATAACGAGCCATTGGGCAAAAAGTTAGCCAAGCACATCCCCTGGGTTTGCGAAAAAAAACCTCCTTCCAAATATTTTTTCCATGCTTCCAAGGAGGCTCTGGCGCAAATCGTGTCAACCAAGCCGGACCTCGTTCATTTTCATAGCGGGGGGATCTTTTCCTGGGGGAACCGTTGGCCCGGGGCCGGTTGGCCCACCTATTTACACAAGCACGGAATTCCCACTCTTTGGACCGACCATTTGGTGGTGAACTTGTTCCATGGATACTGCGGGGACCGAAAGCCTTTTTGGTTGAAGCTGGGAATGTTGCCTTTTGGTTATTTGGGCAAATCTCAACAGCTGAAAGCCGTGTCGGCAGAAATCTGCGTCTCGGATCATGATGCAGCCAAGCTCCGGCGCTGGTACTTTCCCTTCCAAAAAAAAATTATCCGGGTGTATCACTCGCGGTTGGAGGAGAATCAGGTCGGCTTCCCATCGAGTCCAAGAGAAAAAATAATTTTGGCGATAGGCCATCTGGCCTATCGCAAGGGACAGCATATCCTGGTACAGGCGTTTGCAAAAATTGCGCATGATTATCCAGATTGGAATCTGATACTCGTGGGGCCGGAATCGGCCGACGGCTGTGCCGGATGGATCCGGGAATTCTGCCAAAAACAGAAACTAGGAGACCGCGTTGCCTTGGCTGGCCACCAAGAAAACGCAAGGGAATGGATGAAGCGCTGTGCCATTTACGTCCAGCCCTCACTCCAGGAGGCCCTAGGGCTTGCCCTGCAGGAGGCCATGTCCGTCGGGTGTGCGTGCATCGGGACGAAGGTGGGAGGAATCCCTGAGCTGATTGAGGTCGGGATGAGTGGTGTTTTGGCCCCCCCCAACCAGGTGGCATCTTTAAGCGAGGTCTTGTTAGGCCTGGTTCGGGATGAGGCTCAGCGAAGTATTCTTGGGCGAGGTGCAATGCAAAAAGTCCGCGAATTGAAAATGAATCGAGAATCAATGGTGAAAGCCTACCGAAAGCTTTACCTGGAGTCAGCGGGTCGCGGAAGTTTCTGAGGTTCTCCACTTCCTCTTATGGCGCAAACCACTCCCTCCGTCGTCATGGTGCTGCCTTTTCACACAAACTACTACTGTGACTACGCCAAGACTTTTTCCGAGATGGGGGTTCTCCGAAAGATTCTTTCCGGAACCCGCAGGCCAATCGAAGGAATTCCCGCGTCCAAACAGATCCGACAACCGCTTTTTGGATTGTGGTTCTACCTCATGGCAAGGATTTGTCGCCCTTATCGGGGGGAATCCATCAGGTTTGCCACTTATCCGCTTTTCGACCTTTGGGCCTTGCGCAGAGTGCGGCCGGGAGACTGGGTTTTCTCTAGCTATGGGTATGCCAACCGGTGTTTCCGATTCGCTCGCCAAAACAACGGAAAAACCCTGCTAGATGCCGGGAATAGCCATCCACAAAATTTCTGGGAAATTCTCCAAGAGGAGCATCAACGCTGGGGATGCCGCGTTCCTCCCGTCAGCCCAGCCCATCACCGCCGCTCGTTGGAAATGATGAAGGACGTGGACTGGGTTTTGGCGCCCAGTCGGTTTGTGGAAGACTCCTTCTTAAAAAACGGATTTTCAAAGGCACAGATTCTACGAATTCCATACGCAACGGATCTGAGTGTCTTTCAGCCGGCGCCCTCGCGGCCGGCGAATCGTCCTTTTACGGTCATCAATACCGGGGGGCTCTCCTTGCGCAAGGGAACCCCCTACTTGCTGGAGGCGCTGAGTCTTTTGAAAAGAAAAATTCCCGATTTACGCATCCTGCTAACCCGGCAGGTCAGCGACAGTATCCGCCCGATTTTGAGGCGGTTCCGGGATTTGCCTATCGAGTGGAGCGATACTCTGCCTCCGGCGCAGTTGGCCCGGCGACTCCAAAGCGCGGATCTTTTTATTTTGCCCTCTTTGGAGGAGGGGATGGCGCGAACGGCCCTCGAAGCCATGGCGTGCGGCCTGCCGGTAATTTTAACCTCCCATACTGGCGCGGACGACTTTGTGCACGAGGGCGTGAACGGAAGTGTCGTGGGAATACGGGATGGGAAGAAAATCTGTGAAAAAGCCCTCTTTTGGCAGGAAAAAATAAGTGCTGGGTATCAAGTTCCTCGGCAGATAACATCATCCCAGAGGTCTGCTTCCCTTCAGGCCTTCCATGCAAGACTTCAGGCCCTTTTTGATGCCAAGAAAACTGGTTGAAGTTGTTATAAGTGAATGAAACCTGAATTTTATGACTCCTATTGGCGAAGCGGATTACATGCTGGCGGGGAGTGGAGCCACGAAGAGTTTGATAAAGTCATGGGGCTGCTCAAAGGGCGAAAAAGGGTCCTGGATTATGGCTGTGGCCTCGGGTATAGCTATCAAAGGCTGTTGACGGGATGTGTTGATGAGTACGTTGGGGCAGACGTAAGCGAGTTCGCCCTTCAAGATCTAAAAGCCAAAGGCCTAGCTGGGCTTGCCATCGGACCCCAGAGCCGAATCATGGCTGAAGCTGATTCTTTTGACGGGGCTACTTGTATCGAAGTTTTTGAACACCTTTTCGACCCGTTGGAGGCTGCTTGTGAAATTTATCGAGTCCTCCAACCCGGAGGCGTTTTAGTGGCTTCCGTGCCCAATTTTGGCTATCACCCTTGGCGTTTGCAGGCGCTCATCAGGGCCCGGGTTCCCTCAGAACCCGAAAATCCAAAAGTAAATTTTTTCAACGGGGTTCACATAAGATATTTTAACACATCGACGTTTCGCAGGCTCCTGCATGATGCCGGCTTTTCCAATATTTCTGTTTATAGCTTCGATAATAGTTCCATTTGGGATGTGTTCCTGGCTTTTAGCTATCTTGGGCTTATTTCCAATTGGGCGCGAAAACATCTGCCTTCTATTTTGCATCTTAGATTTCTACAAGTGCTGATGCCGTGCTTGTTTGCCTACCGAATACGAGCCGTGGCTTGGAAGAAATAAGAGTCTCAAGGAAATCGCCAAGGAACGGGAAGCCGTCTCGAAATAAATAATCTTAGGCGAAAAAGGGAAATGTATCAAGGGCCGGTTCTGATTCCAAAAAAGTAAATCCAAAAGCGCCGCTTTTTGATGCGCTTCAACCGCGCAGCCAGAGAAACTGGGGGCCGCTTTGATCTTTTGCGCGCAAACAATTGGCCAAGCGACCCGGGAAGGTATAAGGTCTCTTTTGTAATTAGTGGGCTTTGGGTCTGAGAAGATTGGGTATTGTCCTTTTGAAAAAAACTCGAACGTTCAGCCAAGAAAATATTAGCGCCACAATGACTATCGGCAAAATAATCCAACCGACAAAAAAAGCTGAAGAACCCAATGTGGAAGCCTACAGATTTGTCCGCCTGCTGAACATGCCAGTAATTAAGCTCCATCCCGCTGCCGCGATAGCGACGGTGGCAAACTTTGACTAAAAGTCCTGGGATGGAAAATTCTGCCCCTCTTTAAAAATCATGGGAAAAAGGGAAATTAAAAGCTGGCTTACGAGAGCCGAAGAGAGAATGACCGGCAAACCAACAGCCCGCGGCAAAGGCAGGAACGATAGACAAAACTTCATCAGACAGGGGCAATGAATGGGCTTTCGAATAATTTCCCGGCATCATAAACGATTCCTGAGGGCACGCGTAGCATTCGGATGGAGCGAGACCCTGCCTCCGGCCCGGTTGCCCGGCTGACTCCAAAGCGAGGAGCTTTTTATTTTACCCTCTCTGAAAGTGGGGATGGCGCGAACTGGTCTCGAAGCTATGCAGTGCGGCCTGCCGGTGATCCTCAATGCCCATGCCAGGGTGTGTAATTTCGTGAAAGAGGGGGTGAACGGGAGGATCGTGCCAATCCGAAATTCTGGTGCGATTGTTGAAAAAGTCCTTTTCTGGGGGAACAAAATTGAGTGCTCTGTTGATTTGGGAGTTGTGATTGATGGCGATTTATCCTTGTTGACCTATCCAAGCTTTTCCAATGTTTAGCTGAAGTGTTGCCGATCCATCCTTAAATCTAAAACTTATGGAAAGAAAAGAAAAGGGAACAACATTTTGTGAGCCTTGGCTAGCGCGAGGCTTGCGACTTTTTTGGAGACTGACCGGGCGCTCTCGTTTCATGGATCGGCGGCTAGGCCGGGCCTTGGTTTACCGGGACTTTCTGCCAAAGGCTTTGCCGGAAAAGTGCATTCCCGAATTTCTGTCCTCTCCAGTGACCTTCAGGCAGGGGCCTATGGGTATTTGGGCGACCCCCCTTGTTGACACTTTCGTTCTATTGAAAGGGGTAGTTGGCTTTCAGCCCCGCACTATTTTGGAGATTGGATCTTACTTGGGGGTAACAGCAATGTTGTTAGCTGAAAATACGGCGGAAAACTGCCGGATTTTCGCTTTGGATCTGGATAAGGAGCATGGCCAGGTCTACCAGGGTTCAGCCGTGGCAGATAAAATCACGCGATTGGTGGGGAAGGCTAGTGAAGAGTTGGCTGCTCCCGGGGCCCCGTATGATATGATCTTTATTGATGGAGATCACGGGAGAGCCGGAGCTTTGCATGACTCCTGGTTAGCTTGGAACCTCCTTTCGGACCGCGGGGTTATTTTTTGGCATGATTATCAGATTCAGGATTATTTTGTGCACCCTCACGGGGCCGTTCCCGAGGCTCTGCAGGAGTTTCAGGCAAGGACAGCGGCGCGGATCGTCTCCTTGGAGGGCACGACCCTAGCCCTTTACTCTCGTTATCCTGGATGGGAAACCCTGAAGGTAGCAGGAAAAAAAACCGATTGACCTTTTCCGCCCAATTATAGATCTGGCCGGGTTGCGGCGGTGCTAGCTGGTCGGCAGAGCCTTTGGTTCAGGAGGTCGCGTTTCAAGGCGATCAAGCCCTGCGAAAGATGCGCGAGAAGATTTCCTGCCGAATCTCGGAGCGCAGACAAAATCTAAAAGAGAGCAGGATCACAAAAGCCGGCAGTAAAATGTGATTCCATGGATTTTCCCGCAATACGCTTCCAGGAGGGAGGTTCGATCCGACAATCCAGCCTAGAAGGCATCCTGCCAGTAAAAAGATCCAAGAGGGCACGATCCATACGACCATCCTGAAAAACGAGATGCCGAACATCCGGCTGTTCAGATATTGGCATGCCACCAGGGTCACCCCGGCGCTGGCGAAAAAACTCCCGGCGAGAACCCCGGAAAATCCAAAAAACCGAACTGAAAATATTGCCACGGCCAACATCCCCAGGGCCTCCGCGATTTGGATCCATCGAAGGGTGGCCATCTCTTTAGTGATTCCGCCCATGCCCAAGTGGCTTCGGGCAACGCTGGTGCTGAAAAGGAGCAGGGCGAGCCAGATATTTTCCTGACTTGGCCAGACGATGCGACCTCCCGTCCAAAGGAAGACAAACACCGAGTTCAAAAACACGATCAAAATTCCCAGCACCGATGAAAACCAGGCGGTAATCTCCACAAGTTGCCCGAAGCGGGCAACCAAGCGCTGCCTTTCGCTGCGCACATACATCTCGGTAAGGGCGCCGGCGGAGGCGTCCATGATCCGATTGCACAACTGTTGCCCCAAAGTGAAAACCTTGGTCGCGATGGCCCAAGTGGCGGCACTTTCCACCGACATGAAGCGGGAGACGACGATGATCTGGGTGGCGGAAGCCATCTGAGAACCAAGTTGCAGCATGAAAATATCCCGGCTGAAACGAAAGAGCCCGCCAAAGTCCGCATTTTTGATTTGATGCCATCCCTCCCAACGCGGGTAATAGCCGGATTGTCGGCACGCCAAAAAAGGAATAATTAAACCTGGGACAATCCCCAGGGCTGTGCCCCAAACCATGCCGTAGAGACCCCACCCCATCTTTAATCCGAGCCACAACCCTAGGAAATTCATCAACAACCCTAGGCCATTTCCCAGATTGCTTACATCGAGCCTTTGATGGGACCACAGAGGCGAGGCTAGGGCGCGAAAAGCGAGCGAGATTCCGGTGAATACCGCCTGCATGAGCAAAAGGAGTGAAAAAGTAGGGCGTAAATACTCCGGAACGTTGGCTAGGGCTGGGGCGATCCATGCAGCCAGCCCGCCCAGGGTCACCAGGCCTAAACCTTGAGCCGCTGAAATCATAAAAGAGGAGTAAAAAACCTGCGAATACTCGGGCGATTCCTTGCGGTCCTTGTGGTCGGCCAACAATCTTGAGACGGACGCGGAAACTCCCATGTCGAGCAGCAATAGGTAGCCGGTGAACTGAACTACCAGCGCCCAGACCCCGAAATCCTCCTTTGTAAGATAATGCAAAACAAGGGGAACCGAAAGCACGGTGAAAAGAAAATTGAGTCCAATCAAGCCATAGCTACTTGCCAAACCGGTTAAGAAATATTTTTTTCGACTCATGTTAGGGTGACCTGCTGCTTGGAGCTGAATCGGAGTCCATGGCCACATCTCGAAGAATCTGGGCGGCGACCCGATCTGCATGCAGGCGCCGGCCCCAAAGCTCGGAGATGGCTTCCGGGCTTCTTGTTTTAACCCGCCAGGCATCGAGCTCCTTGAGGACGGCTTGGGTCAGGCTCATCGCATTGGGAGGAGCCAGCCTGCCGCTGTTTTCGCCGGTGAACCAGCGCAAGCTGGGCAATTCAGGCAAATCGGGAGCCACCACGGAACAGCCGCAACAAAGCGCTTCGGCAGAGGCGATGTGAAAGCTTTCATGGTTGGATGTGCAAAGGGACACCTGGCTGGATTGCAGGATCGCGGGCAGATCCCAGTTGGGAATCGCGCCAAGCAGGCGAAGCCTGCTTTTTCCCGAACCGACATTCCGCATGAATTCCTCTTTCCAGTGTTCCTGCATTCGGCCAACCACGATACATTCCAGGTTGGGATTGGCGGCCAAGAGGCTCGCCATCACTTTCTTTAAAAGAGAGGGGTTTTTTTGGTTCCAATCCTCCGGTAGCCAGCGACCCACGGTTAGAACCCTGATGCCCTTGGTCTGGCCAGAGTAGGTCATGCTTGGGGGCACGGGGTGGGGGATGAGCCGGACTCGGGAGGCCAACGTTTCTCCGCCATACCACCGGCAGACGCGTCGGATCCGTTCTACTGCCATGGGGGAGACGGCTCCGATCAAGTCGGCCTGATGAAGATGGCGGGAGCGGCCCAGATCATGTTTGAGCAAAGACCAGCTGACGGAGGACAAAAATTTTATGCTAAATAGCGCCAGGGAACGCGGGGTGATCCCAAGGCCATTTTGGATTCTCCATAGCGCGCCCCAATAAGCGAAAGCCCCCCCCAAAATTCCAAAGGTGCCGCTGCTGTCAATGTGGGTTACCAGCCGATACCCGGCGCTCCGAATCGCACGTGCCACCGGAAAGTACCGGGCCGCCCCCCAAGCATAAAGAACCACACCCTCTCCTTGGAGAGACCGCCACCAGGCCGGATCTTCCAGATTCCGGTACGGTGTTCGAATCAGGTCCTCCGTGCAGTCCCCGTCCATGGCCGGCCCGGGCATAATGGCACGGCAGGAGACGCCGATGCCTTGGAACCCCTTGCAAAGCAGGCCGCTGTCCCGCGCAAAAAACCCCTCATTGCCTGGGAATCGGACCGGGGTACAGGTGAACCAACGCGCCATAGATTTCTGCTAACTTGAAGCTTTTTCAAGCGAGGATCAAATCCCATGAATTCTTGGATAGAGAGATTGCCCCTTCCTTCCTCCATTCCATTCTGGCGGCCCGGCGAAGAAGCCCCCAGGCTCGTGCGTTTTTGGGTCCGACGTCCGAAGAATGGGTTATGTGGGCCCGCGGCACTTTTGCCCATCAGCGTCCTGCCCGGATCCGGCATCGATCCTGAGCGAGTTTAGGGCATCATGGAGGGGGTGAAGATACGATCCCAAGAGCCCGACTCGATCGGGCCGCAGATTTGCGTGTTGAGTACCCCGTTGACGGTCACGGATTACCCAAGCCTTTCAAGGTTTTGTCAGGGCAGGAGTCGAAGCGAGCCTGCCTTGGCTTTGGATTTCACCAATACCCACATCGTATCCTGGCGGGCGCACGACCCAGCCTTCGCGCGGTTGACCAGCAGCATGGATTTCTTCATTCCCGACGGAATGCCGCTGATTTGGAGGCTTAACGCCCAGGGCGCGGGTCTCAAGGATCGGGTCTATGGCCCCACCTTCATGTGGGAGTGCATCCGCACCAGCCCCTCCTCCGTGCGGCATTATTTTTTGGGAGGTTCGGAGACCTGTCTGCAGGGCCTGCTTAAAAATCTCCAAGCCTTGAATTCCCGACTGACGGTGGCGGGAGCGCGGAACGGATATTTTCGGCCTGAAGAAACCTCTCGGATCCTGGAAGAAATCCGCGCGGCGAAGGCGGATTTGATCTGGTTAGGGCTGGGCACACCCAAGCAGCAGGAGTTTATCGCCGCACACAAGCACGAGGTCGGGCACGGGATCTGGCTGGCAGTGGGATTTGCCTTTGATGTTAATGCGGGAACGAAACGGGATGCCCCCGTCTGGATGCAGAAACTTGGACTTACCTGGCTCTACCGCATTTCCCAGGAGCCGAGGCGCCTGCTTCCGCGATATCTCAAGTTCAATACCCTGTTTCTTTATTACAGCCTTCTGGAACAGATCTTTGGAGTTGGTGGTTTGGATGTGGGAACGCCGCAGAATGGGAAACAGAGGGTGGCGTTCTTGGGATGCCGGGGGGTGCCGGCAAGATATTCAGGGTTTGAAACCTTAGTGGAGGAGCTGGGGGCGCGGTTGGCGCAGCGGGGTCATGCCGTGACGGTATATAACCGCTCCCACTTTTACCCGGAACGCCCGGCCACTTACCGCGGGATGAGGATCGCTTATCTCCCCAGCATCCGGACGAAAAGCTTCGAAACGATCACCCACACCTTACTGGCGGTGATCCATGCGGCGGTGCGGAAGTTCGACGTGGTCTACCTCTGCGGTGTGGGCAACGCGGTGCTTGCGGGGATTTTGAAGCTATCGGGTAGCCGGGTGATCGTGAACGTGGACGGGGACGATTTCCGGAGGTTGAAGTGGCATCCCTTCGCCCGGTGGTGGCTGAAAAAAAGCGAGTCGTGGGCCACCAAGCTAAGCAACGTGGTGATTGCAGACAATCGGACGGTGGTGGATCGGTACGCGAGGGATTACGGGTTTGAAACCACGTATCTTTCCTATGGGACGCCGGAGCGGCCGGCCCGGGCCGGCAAAGAGGCGTTACGAAAACTAGGACTGAAGGCGGGCGAATATGTGCTCTACGCCGGCCGTTTGACGCCGGAAAATCGCCCGGACCTGCTGATCCGCGCCTACGAAAAGGTGAAGGGGGATTGGCCCTGTGTGGTGGTGGGGGGGGCGGGCTATGAGACCGAGTACGCGGCCGAGCTTGAGCGGATGGCGGGGCGGAGAGTCAAGCTGGTCGGGCCGGTCTACGGGGAAGGATACAAGGAATTAAGCCTGCACTGCGGGATTTTTGTGCTGCCTGGAATTGTGGAGGCAACCCGGTTGGTGCTCCTGGATCAGATGGGATTTGGCAACGCGATCCTGTACCAGGACTGCGCGGCGACCAAAGAGGTGATTGGGAAAGCGGGGATGCCGTTCGGCCCGGTGAACGCGGAGACAAGCCTGACGGAAAAGTTAAATGAACTGATCGGAGATGCGGAAAAGCGGGAGGCGATGAGAAAGGCGGCGTTGGAAAGGGCCACGCAGAGTTACAGCTGGGAAAAAGTGACGGATGAGTACGAAAAAATTCTCGGCTCACTGACCCAGGCAAAGAAGTGACTGCTTGGATTAGGATTAAGATGAAGAACAAGAGAGATTCGGAATTCGGATTCCTAATTTAGGAAAGCGGAAAAAATTTTACCGCCGAGGCGCAGGGGGACGAATCTGGCTCAGCGGAACTGGGTGTCCCAATCAAACTTTATCCCCGGGTCATTCCAGGGCCGGCGGATCTCGTCGGGGTTTTTTCGGTTGTAAGGTTCCGAAGGCAGATTGATGAGAAGAACCTCGTTCGGAGAAATGGCCTTGAAGCCGTGGAACACGCCCGGGGGGATCTGCAGGAGAACACGATGATGTTCCCCCACGACGATGG
>Ga0214917_10000779_pt1 | contig 41435 bp, 62 predicted proteins | sample LL_1208_BB_MetaG_FD_177983 | JGI IMG/M metagenome (GOLD analysis project Ga0214917, IMG submission 177983) | Freshwater microbial communities from Lake Lanier, Atlanta, Georgia, United States - LL_1208_BB | ecosystem: Environmental > Aquatic > Freshwater > Lake | place: USA: Georgia | collected... | reverse complement strand
CATTTACGATGAAAATGATAATCAATTGTACGATTCCAGCGGAAATCCGGTTATAGAAAAAATATGCAATCATCCAGCAGATGCAAGAAATATGACAAACGGAGTCTATGATGAAAGAAGAGCGACTGGAACTAAAAATTCGGGCTTTGAATGGGTACAAGTCGATCTTAATGGAATTTATAATATCAAGGGAGTTGTTGTAGGATGCGACTTTGAGCCAATTGGATGTCCCGATTTTTGGGATCTATCGTGTCCCGGACTCGGTGGCAATTGGGGAGCACAATATGCTCAAAATCTAGACATCCAAGGCTCTTTAGATGGAGTCAATTGGGAAAATCTAGGCAACACTGGCGAGTTTACCCAGCCTATGCAGATATATCCTGTTAACACCAGAGCAAGGTACATCAGATTGGTTAAAAATGCAGACTATATGGCAGTTACCGAATTTTATGCAATATAAGGAACACAAATGCAATACGAATTCAACCTTACCCAGACTTCCCGATGTCCTCATACAACACAGAGGGTGGTTTAGACTCATCTACATATATCAAAGATGGAAAAGTAATAAGCACTCAACGCACTAGCTACATTGAAGTCGATAATAATAAAATAGAACTAGTTAAAGACGGTGAAAAATAAACCTCCCAGAAGAAGTAATACAAAGACTAGAAAAACCACAACCCGTAAGCCAAACCATAAATTACACCCAACGCAGTTTGTATTATGACTCTGTGCCGGGAGATTCTAATGTCTCCGCAGATGCTAGAAATATGACCAATGGAAATTACGCAGAACAATACGCAACCGGAACAGATTATTCCGATAATGAATGGATTCAAATGGACTTAAATGGAATTTATAATGTAAAAGGCATAGTAATAGGTTGCGATTGGGACAATACACTTCAAACAGGATGGGGAAAAAATTACACAGAATATAGAAATGTAGAATATTCTCTTGATGGTAAAAATTGGACATTTCTTTTCGAAACAACAGAGTTCACTCAGCCTATTCAAGTATATCAAGTAAATATTAAGGCAAGATATATAAGAATAATAAACAGTTCATACGATAATCTTGCCGTAACCGAATTTTATGCAATATAATAATATATAATATTATGAAATTCAAAGACTGGTGCTTATTAAAAGAAGATGCCTCCAGGTATTCAGTTGGAGTAAATTACAAAACCAATATAAATGATGTATTAAATGGTTTTGCTAAGATTTCTTTGGCTTATATAAGTGCAGGACTAAAACAATCTGGATATCATGTAAAAAGAATACTTGAAGAAGAGCCTTATAGAGTTTTAGTTTCTTCAAGAAATTGGGATGATGGGGAATGGGTTGGAATGGTTAGTTATAATCCTAAAGATAAAGGTTGTTTTGTAATATCAAAAGGATTTTATAACAAATTGAAAAAAACTGTTTCTATACAAAGTTCTGAAAAGTGCAAGTCTGATAGCCCGGCTGAAATAGTTAGGGAACTAAGATCTTTGATGGAAGATTTGAAAAGAAAAAAAGATAGACATATTGAAAAACTAAATCCAGTAAAATTGAAAAGAGGACCTAAAAAATAGACCACTCTTTATAGAGGTCAAATTTCTTATTTTCTAAATTTTTTATTTTATTAAATATTTCTTTAGGAAGATGTTTTTCTACTAACTTCTCTATTTCATGGCCTTTGTTTTTTACTTCCGAATGCTTCATTTTAAATAAAGATTTAAAAAAATTTATGTCGTAAGCAACACATTGATGGCAAGAAGTTGGATCCCCTCCATTGTTCCAAAATTCGTCAGAATTTAATTTATCAAAATCTATTTTCCAAAATTTTTCATACTGTTTTTGTTTTGTAAAATTTATACAAAATTTAGAAATATCATATGCTAGTTCTACAAGCAAAGGACTGCTTAGCCAAAAATTACTAATAGTTCTATACTCGACTCCATAAGTTGGCTGTCTGTACCGCCCAGGACTGCCATAGATTTTTCTTCTTTCAAATTGACCTTCTGATTTCTCTAAAAGCAGAAAAGTAAAACCTAGAAATAAATCCAAGGTTCTAACAAGCATAATGCAACTTATATCTTCTTTTCCTAAAAAAGTACCCAGGTGAATGTGACCACCTGCTGTTCGCAAATTGTTTTTTTTAAAGAAATTTTCTATTTCTTTTGGATCTATTGTTTCTAAAGAATAAGCACAATCTTCATAAGCACATCCAACTTTATTGGCTTCTTTGTGTAGAAGATCAAAATTTGAGTAATGTGCAGCTGATTTTGTTGTTATTTTATAAGGCTTTACTAAATTGCAAAAAATACTAATAGATTTTTTAATATTTTTTATAAATTCAATTTTATTTTTTGCTGGCTTTATCGAGCACTCTGCCAAAACATTGTCGTAAAAAAAATTTAATCCTTCAATTTGTATTTTTTCATATTTATTTTTTTTAATTATTTCTATTGCACTTTTTGGCGTATCATTCAAATCAACTAGAATAAATTCAGGGTCTGCCCCTATAGTGTTCATTTTTTTATTATAATGCCAGATATTCAGGCGGTCAATAATCATTTCTTAAAAACTAAATAATATTATGAATTTTAAGGAATTTTTATTAGAAACTAGTAATTTAGAAATAGTTGGAGAGTATTTAAATAAACAATGCTCTGTTAGAGAGTTGTGTAAAAAAACAGGAAAATCTATAGGCGAAATCTATAGAATAATACACTCTTATGGAAAGCCTAATAGAAATAAAATTAAACATCACTTGGTTAATTCGCTTCATACTTCTGGAATTGATCCAAGACAAATATCGAATATATCGGGTTACTCTAAAAGACAGGTCTTAAATATAATAAAAAATGGCCATAACAATTAATTCAATAGCCTCTACTGGAGGCACTCAAAATCAAAGCACATTCTATTCTGTAGTTGCTGCTGCATCTAACGGATCTCCAACCACATACCAATGGCAATACACAGATAATGGAACTAATTGGTTTAATTTGTCCAATTCAGCAAATTCTGTAGCGGGATCAACAACATATCAACTTGAATTATATTATTCTTATGTAGTATTAAATCCATATAGAAATTATAGAGCGGTAGTTTCAGCAGCAGGAGAAGACTCTGTACTTTCTTCGAATTTTGGATTTGTAACTCCTGTTATTACTATAAATTCTACTAGCACTAATCAAATTTCTAACACTACCAGTTACTCAGTATTGGCAACCATAACTCAAGGAGCTACTATAAGTTATGAATGGCAATATTCAGACGATAACTCTCAAACTTGGGATGCTTCTTTAGATGGAAATTGGATGACTACTGGCGGGTCTGCGACTGTTTCTGGCTCTAGTACTTATCAATTGCAAGTAACACTTCCTACAAATTTCACCTCTTATAGACAATATAGATGCGTTTTGTCATCTCCTGGCGCAGCTAGTGTAACTTCTAATACTTTTGGAACCCCAATACCAGTTATAACTATAAATTCAACTTCTCAATCAATCGGATCAGTTGGTCAAATTACATCTTATTCTGTTTTTGCCACCGCTACAGAAAGTGCATCAGTAGTATATCAATGGCAATATTCTGACAATAATGGATCTTCTTGGGACAACATATCCAACTCTACAGAAGTCTCAGGCACTGATACTTACAGAATAGAACTGATTTATAGTTATGCTCAACAATACCCTAATAGATTGTACAGGGCGGTTTTGACAGCAATAGGAGCATCCACAGTAGTTTCTTCAAATTTTGGCGTTCCTTATCCTGTAATAACAATTAATTCTATTTCTTCTTTAGAAGGAGGACCAACAGAAAACACATATTATTCTGTCTCCGCTACAGCAACACAAAATGCAACCATAGCCTACCAGTGGCAATACTCCGACAATAATGGATCCACTTGGACAAATTTAATATATGTCCCATCTTCAGTATCTGGCGTTTCAACCGATCAATTAGAATTGAGTTATTATTATTTTTCACAAAATACATATAGAAAGTATAGAGTTGTATTGACGGCTACTGGAGCACCCACTGTAACCTCAGGAAATTTTGGATCTTCTCCTTCTCCATTTATTACAATATCTTTGGCAGGTTATTCTGGAGGAGGTAATTCTGGCGAATCTATATCATATTTCGTCATAGCTTCAGCAACCGAAAGTGCTATAATAAATTATCAATGGCAGCATTCAGACGATGAAGGATCTAGTTGGAATATTTTATTAGATTCTCCTTCAAATATAACTGGAGCTACAAGCAATCAAATAAATATTGGTTCTTCTTATAGAATTCAAAATTTGTATAGAAAATACAGAGTCGAATTGACTGCGACTGGAGCTTCAAACGTAATATCAACAGTTTTTGGAGATTCGCCAGCCATACCGCCAGCAATAACAATAAATTCTATAAATTCATTTATTGGAGTTAATCAAGTAACTTTTTATTCTGTTAGTGCTTCTGCAACTCAAGGAGCCACAATAAATTATCAATGGCAATACTCAGACAATAATCAATTGAGTTGGTCTAATTTATCAAATTTAAATTCGGGCGTATCTGGAGCTACTAATTATGAACTTCAATTATCTAGCTCTTATGCTAATCAATACAAATTTAGAAAATATAGAGTTTTAGTATCGGCAGATGGAGCAACAAGTGTCATATCTTCTTCTTTTGGAGAAGATGCTCCTGTTATAACTATCAGCGCCACACAGTCATCAGGCGGAGGTGTAGGCGAAGATACAATATATGCTGTTGTTGCTAGCGCCACGCAAAATGCTAGTTTAAATTATCAATGGCAATATTCTGACACCAATGGAACAAGTTGGTTGAATACAACTAATTCAACTGTTGTTTCTGGAGCTTCAACAGAACAATTAACACTGGGCTATAACCTCACTAACCAGTACCCTTACAGAAGGTATAGAGTTGTTTTATCTGCTGTTGGTGCTTCAACTGTAATATCTACAATTTTTGGAAATTACGCCCCTGTAATAAGCATTACTTCCACTAATTCAAGTTTAATTGGAAATCTTTCTACTTATTCTATAAGTGCAACGGCTACTCAAGGAGCCTTAATAAATTATCAGTGGCAATATTCATTAGATGGAGGATCTACTTGGATCAATTCTTCTAATGGAAGTTTTTTGTCTCCAAATGGAACTTCTATAATAGAAGGTTCAAATACTTCAGAACTAAGAGTAACCTGGGTTCAGAACTTTATACAAAGTCGAAAATATAGAGTTGTTTTAAGTGCAACTGGAGCTGAGTCAGTAACTTCTAGTGTTTTTGAAACTTATCCTTATCCAATAATAAGTATTAACTCTGTTGGGTCCTCTGTAGGAGGCAATCAAAATACTTTTTATTATGTTTTAGCAACAATAAGTCAAGCCGTCCCTATGAGTTACCAATGGCAATATACCGATGATAATGGGTTGAATTGGAGTAACTTAACTGACACCTCTGAAATTTCTGGCTCACAAACAGCAGAATTGTCTTTGTCTTACACCTATAACGTGGAATTTCCTTATAGGAATTATAGAGTTGTTCTTTCTGCAACTGGTGCTGTTGATGTAAATTCTATAACATTTGGAAACATAGCTGGAATTGAAATACAAGTACTTGGATCGGCCTCTAGCAGTTATTCTTCTTACTTCTTGGGTCCAACTACTGGTCCTTTATTGACTTTTCTTCATTCTGGATCTTCTAATAATTTTGATCCTTCTAAATCTTTAGGCGGACCTCCTTCTATAAATCAAATTATTGGAATAAAGAATAATTTATTTTTAGATGTTAGCAAAGAAGATTCTGAAGTTGGTTTTATAGATTATAGATGTTTCTATATATTTAATGAAAGTTATTCTAACACGCTATTCGGAGCTTCAATATATCTAGACTCAGAGGCGAGCGAATATTCCACTGTTACCCTAGGCATATCAAGAATGACAGACGTTCAAACAATAGCTTTTAATCAAGTTCCTACCTCTGGAACATTTTCATTATTGTATGGAAATTTTACAACTGGATTGATCGGATGGAATCCTAATCCAAACATTATGAAAGAAAACATAAGAGCTGCTTTAGACAATATAGACGGAGTAACAGTTTCAGTAAGCCATACTATTGGCAACAATTTTAATATATCTTTTGTAGAAAAATCAGATAATAGAAATCACCCAATTTTGGTTTTGGCTAATAATTTTTTACAACCTATTGGAACTGGCGTTGTAATTAATAAATTCAAAGACGGCCAGCCAATTAATTCTATCGCTCCAAAGCTTATTAATAAATTATCTTCTCCATACGGGGTTGTTTTCTACAATACAGACAGCACAAATAGAATGTACATAGGAGATTTGAGACCTAGAGATAAGGTTCCAATTTGGATAAGAAGAGAAACTTTGGGCAATGCTTCTTGCGACGTTCCTGCTGGATTTAGCTTGAGAGTTGCTGGATCTCTTGTGGATTTATCTCAAAATATTACAATTCTTCAAAACCCTTGTTTTTATTATGTTTAGCGGTTATAATTTTTGATTATGGATAATAAAAAGTGCCCTATAACAGGAAATAATTGTGATAATTTTAAGCATTTTCAAGTAACAAATATCAAAAATAAAAGTCTTAATTCTATTAATATTTGTGAAGATTGTTTGGTTGAATTAAATTCCAATAGTCATATATGTGATTTTTGCGGATTAACTCTCGAAGAATTGGTTAAAAATCTTAAAATGGGATGTCAAAATTGCTATTATAAATTTGAAAAATTTTTATTACTTGGTTTAGAAAAATTTCAAAAAAATCCTGATTCGACTGTTGAGTTAAAACACACAGGTAGAATTCCTCATTCTTGGAAAAAACAACAAATTGAAAATTTGGATCCTAAAAAATTTTTGTTGGAATTAAAACAAAAATTAGCTTTGTCGGTTAAGAAAGAAAATTACGACAAGGCATCAGATTTAAAAAATAAAATATTTGCTTTTGAAAATTTCATTAGGAAAATAGAAGAAAATAAGAGCGACTTTGAACAAGTCGCTCTTATAAAAAAACAAATTTGCGATTTTATATTTTCTTTTAGAGAAGAAGATCTAAAAGAAAAATGATAATAATCTTTCAAATAATTTTCTAGGATCTATAATTCCAAAGCCTTCATAAAAAGCTTTATTATCTAGATCTAAATTTTTAGTTGGAATTGTGTGTGACTTGAAAACAGATATCCAATCTGTGCTGTTTTCTAGTTTGCATTTTATATTGTATTTTCTCACATAAGATAAATACAAAGCAGCAACGCCAACCGCAAATGGAGTGGCCATGCTGGTTCCACTCAAAACAGCATACCAGTTGTCAGGAACAGTAGATAAAATTTTATTGCCCGGAGCCATAAAATCTAAGTTGGAACCAGTATTACTAAAATTTGACCTACTTAAGTTTTCATCTATAGATCCTATTCCTATACACTCTGGATAGTTAGCCGGATAGAAAATTTGTTTAGTCTTACCAGCATTACCGGCAGCAACAAAGCAAATTACCTTTTTTGACATAGCATATTTTATTGCTTCATAAACTTCACCAACTGGATTTGGCGTTCCTAATGACATGCAAATGAAGTCTGCCTTGGCAACATCTACTGCCCACTTTATTCCATTAGCAACCCTAGTTTCATTGCCAGATCCATTTTTATCTAAGACCTTAACTGGAATTATTTTGCATTCTGGAGCAACTCCAACAACTCCTATTTCATTGTTTTCTGCTGCTATAATTCCAGAGACGTGAGTTCCATGTTGATTGTCATCCCAAGGCATTTTTTTGGGATCAACAAAATTTGCTCCTGGCAAAATATTCTTCTTAAGATCAGGGTGATCTAAATCACATCCTGTATCTAAAACTGCAACTTTTACTCCTTCTCCTCTTGTTTTTCTCCATGCATTTGGCAAATCAAAAGCAGTTATTCCCCATCCTGACTTTTGTTTTACTTCTTGAATAGAAAAAACATTTTCTACTTCATAAGGAAAAAGTTTTAATTGATTTTTTTTATTGGTCATCCATAACCTCCATTAATTATTTTTCTACTTGTATTTTGGATCTCCAACTTCCATTTCTATATTTTTCTACCATCCAATCTATTGCATTAGATGCTAATGTATAGATTATGTAATTCTTAATCGGAGCAGCAAAAGGTCTTAGCCAAATAGGCAATCCTTCCTTTAGCACATATTCATATAATCTATCAAGGCCATCAAGAACAGTGGCTTTTTTATCTGGGCCGTATTCTACAAGCTTATCAACTGTAAATACCAATTCGTCTAATGCACCTAGCAAAAAAGTTGTTACGGCAGTAAGATTTATTTTTCTGTATAAAAAACTTGCCCATTTTTTAGAGTTTAGTCTTAATTGCTCATCCCACTTTTGCTTTAGATGAAGAATCTTTTCTTCAAATTGCTGTATTTTTTGAACTGTTCCTATGGGATTTGACTCTGATTTTATTTCCATTTATAACCTCTTGTTATTTATAGATATATATCAATATTAAACTATATTTTCTTTTGACAATCTATTTTCTATTTCAAAAAAAACAGATCCCCAGTCATCTGGCTCTTTTTGTCTAAATAAAGTTAGATTGGGATACCAAATGCTTTTATTAGAAACTAGTCCCCATCTCCAATCTGGTGCGTATGGCACTATCCCATATGTTTTTTTTCCTAAAGCACATGCTAAATGAAGTATAGATGTATCAACAGATATTATTAGGTCTAATCCATCTATGATAGAGGCTGTATTTGACCAACTATTCATAAAAGGACTCATGTCTATAAGTTTTATTTCTTTGCAATCTGATAAATCGACTGGGTCCTTTTCATATGGCCAAACTCTTAGCCTTAGATCTTTTTGCAAACTAAATAATTTGACATTTGGCACATTCATTATATTTTTAAAATAATGTAAATGACAAGATCTTTCCTTGTCTCTAGGATTTACCGGACTTCCAGCCCAGCATATTCCTATTTTATAAATATTATTAAAACTAGAATAATCACATTGATTTGCAGCCTTTATGTAAGGTCTATAAGTATTTTCAATTTCTTCTTTATTTAGGTTTAAATAATACGGCACATCCATTATTGAACACCAATAATCATATTTATATTCTTTTGTGTCTTTTATTATTGTGTTCTTGAAGTTATAGTCTAATAGTTCTATTAGATCATTCGAATAAGTTGAAGGAATAAGAATTTTAATTTCGCAATTTGTAAATTTATCTTTAAAGTTGCTTATGAATCTTATGAAATTAAAGATATCTCCTATTCCTTGTTCTACTAAAAATAAAATTTTATAATTTTTATTTTCAATCTTTTTGCCAATTAGTCTTTTTTCTTTTGGCATTTCTTGAAAATAATTGAAGTACTTAAATCTATATTGATAGTTTTTCCAAGCTTTATGAATTTCTCCTTTTAAGAAATATGCGCCACCAAGATTGAAGTACGCTTGGTAAGATTTTGGATTTATTTTTATTGATTTCTTAAGGCATTTTATTGCCTTGTCAATTTGATTTGTTTCTATGTAAACAGAAGCTAGATTTACAAAGGCGTGTTCTGTTTTTTTGATTGAATAAGATTTATTCAAGCATTCTATTGCAAGATCATATTTTTTTTTGATTTTATATTGATGTCCTAAATTTGACCAAGCTTTATAATTCTTTTTGTTTTTACTAATTGCTTTTTGGAAAAATTCAATTGCTTTATCAACCTCCCCCAAACCAGAACACGCCGTACCTAAGAATATGTTTTTTTTACAACTATTTGATTTTGTTTCCATCAATTCCCTAAGGTAAATTTCAAATTCTTCTTTTTTGTTTAGATTTTTCTTGGATAAAGCCAAAAAGTATTTGGCTATTAGGTTTTCCCTATCAACCTTAAGTATTTGTTCTGAAAGCAGCTCGGATTCTTGATATTTCTTTTGATTTATTTTTGTTTGACACAAATTAATAGCTTTTGCAAGTAGTTTCATAAATATATTAAATGGATAAAGATCAACAACAAAATAAAAGAGTCCTCCCAGAAAGAAAACCTTGTGGTTGTGGAAAAAAACGTTTAATTACGGATAAATACACTGAGCCGACGACACAGAATAATTTATTAAATAAACCGGTGGAAGAAAAAAAGACAAAGACAATCAAATTTTTATAATGGAGAAATATTATGGGATGCGGATGCAGAGGAGGAGGAGGTAGAAGAAGTCCTGTAAGAACAGTTACAAATCCTACAACAAATATAGCTAATGCCGCACGTCTAAGACAAGCACAAGTTCAAAATTCAATCAAGGAAATGAATGTAAAGATTAGCGGATTATCAAAAGAACAAAAAGACGCAGAAAGAAAGAGAAGAGTTCAATTGATAATGAAAAAAAGAAATCTAAATCAGTAGTTTGATATGTTTATTTTTGGACGATAGTCAGGCATTGTAAAATCTTGATAATTATTATTTAATTGAATGTTCTCCAACCTCCACTCGGATTTTACATTTTCTTGAATCCAATAAACTTGTATTGTTTTTGGAATAATAAATTCTTGTATTTTTTCAAATTCTATATTTTTCACTCTAAGTATTTCTATTCCTTTTTCATAGATAAAAATTTCTTTTATTCCGTTTTGATTTAATATTGTTTTTTTGGTCAATTCATTTTCTAAATTTTCTATTACTTCTATATCAAATTCATTTATTTTTATTTGATAGTTTTGAAGAGTCTCTATTCCTAATATTTTTTTTATAATATTTGGATGAAATATTTTTTTTAGTCTAGTTTTATGCAAGTCTTCATAAGAACAAAAATATAAAGCTTTTGGTTTTATATTTTTTGACCAAAACCAGATAAAATTTTGGTTTGATCCGATGTCTAAATTTTTAAAAAAAGCAAAATTAAGAATCATTCTAAAATTTTGCTTTTTTTCATAACATATAGTTCCATAATTAGATAAATTGTTGCATTTAACAACAATATTTGCATATATTTTATTAATTTTTTTGTTTCTAGAATTAAAATTTTCAACCCAAACAGGGTCAGACTTTATTTTAATTTCATTTGTTATTGGTTTTTTATTAAATAAAAAATATAGCAAAAAACATAATAAAATAAAATTCAAGATTAATATTTTTTTTTGCATAAGCATATATATTTTTTAGCTTCTTTTTAATTGGAGTTATTATGTTATCATACAAAGAATACAAGCAACTTAATGAATCTTTATACGGCGCTTTCAATTTAGGATTAAGACAACCTAATGTAGTTTCTGGAGTTGTCGGCTCAACAGGAGCCACAGAAGCCTTAGAAAGCCCCACAGAAACCACAGAAGCCACAGAAGAAGGCAGCGTTTTAGAAGTGCCAGAAGAAGAAGGCAACGATTTAGAAGAAGCTAAAAAATGTGGAATGGCAATGAAAAAAGGAATGGATTGCGAAAAAGAAGAAAAAGAAGATCATAAGCACAAAAAACATAAAAAAGAAGACGAAGAAGACAAGGCTGAAGAAGAAGAAAAAGAAGAAAACGATGACGAAGAAGAAAAAGAAGAAAAAGAAGAAAAGGGCTTAACTGCCGCGCAAAAGAAATTGCCAGAGGGATTACAAAAAGCAATTTTAGCAAAAAAATCTAAAAAAGAGTGGTCGGAAGTAATGGCCGATGTTGAATCTCTTTTAGAAAATGTAAAAAATCAAAAAGTTATAGATTTAGCAAGAGAAGCTATGAATCAAGTTAAAAATTCTTTAGTTGATAGAGAATTGACCGAAGAAGAAAAGGCTTGGTGGAATAGCGTCAATAGCCAATTAAGTTGATTTTTTATAACATAAAAATAAATTTAGCCTCTTTACAAATTCGAAGAGCTTAGCAATAATGTGTCTTGATCCATCAATTTGTCAGGAAGACACATGAAAACACGAATCGAAAAAATTAAACAGTCGATTCCAAAAATTTATTTTTTTGAGGAGTGTTTTGAAAACTCTGCATTTGCTCCTAAAATTCTCGCTGAATTGAAATTAAATTTAGATTCTGTTGAGCATAGCAATTTATTTAATTGTTCTCCTATATTGAAAAAAGAACAAGAAGTTCATTTGTTTAGAAAATTCAATTATCTAAAATATAGGCTAATTAAAAATACCGAAGGGTTCAAAGAATCAGACAAGAAACCCGCACCAAAACCACGCCCTTCAACCAATTTATATCGAATTGGAGAAAAAAGAGCCGCAGAGCTTGAATATTTAATTTATAGAATCAATGACTTGAAAAATTTATTAATTAAATCAAACATGAGGCTTATTGTAAAACCAGTAAGTAGGTATGTTGCTCATGATTCTTTTGAAAGAGAAGAATTTATTTCTAATGGCTATTTGCATTTGATGAAAGCAATAGATTGTTTTGATTATAGACTTGGATATAAATTTTCTACTTATTGTATAAATGCATTGAGAACAAACCTTTATAGAGATTCATTATTTTTAAGAAAAAATCAATCTATTCTTGAAAATGAAGAAAAAGTAAACAGTTTTGTTGGTAAAGATCTAAATTGTCTTTCTGAAATTAATTATGAGTATAATAAAAAAATAGTTAATGAAATTCTTGATTATTTAAAAAATAATAAAAAACAAAGACATGCCGAAATATTAAAAATGACTTTTGGAATTAATTGCGATAGACTTTTGCAAAGAGAAATTGCATCAAAATTAAAAATGTCAAGAACAAGAATACAGCAAATTAGAGATGAAGCTTTTAAAATGGTTGAGCATATAGCCTACGACCCAATAATTTAAACTTTAAGTTGGGTTGCTAAATCTGGGTAATTTTCTTTTATCCATTTCTTTGCTTTCATTAGATATTGCCTAACCATTCCGTGGCTTATATCTGTTCTTCCTAGCATTTGATTTAATCTTTCTGCAAATAACTTTTGATTCTTCACTTTTTCAACACTGCCAATTGTTGAAGGAAAACCAGCCGAACAATCTAGATTATAGGCCAAACAGAAAGTTAAACCCCACAATCTTTTGCTTGGGTCTTTAAGAAGCGTTTCCAAAGCCTTTTTAAAAGTTCCATAAATTGTGGTTGGACTTCCTGCTTGAACGGCAGAGCCACTAGTTTTAGCTTTAGATTTGATTCTATTTAGTGTGCTTGTTATCAAAGCAGGAGAAATATTTCTCAAAGCACTTATTATTTCTTGTGCTGTAGCATTAGGATTTTTAGAAACATAATCTTCTATAGATCTAATATCTGCCAATTCTCTGACCGCAGCTATATCTGCTGGGTCTTCATTGTCCGAGCCTCCTTTGTCGTGCCCTTCTGGATCCGAACCCCAGTAGTTTCTTTGTCTTGCAGCCTCTAAACTATCTTCTGCACTGGATGAGTCATCTTTAGCTAAAGTGCTAATATTTGTAACTGATCTATAAGAAGAAGATATAATTTGCTTTCTTAGTTCTGCCAAGTACTCTGTTAAAGCTTTTATAATTTCATCACTATTAGGAATTGGACTTGTTTTTATTAGTTTCATAAAAATCATGTCTCTTATAATTGCTTTTCTAAGAACCAACTCTTTTTCTGTTTGTGACTTCTCAGCCCTAGTTCCTCGCTCTGATCTTTTGGATTTTGTTTTTTCAAAAGATCCCAAAGATATTAGTTGGATGTAGGGATCAGCATTTCTGCTTGACTTGTCGGCCTCTACTAAAGCAGCCTTAGTTTTTGGATTTCTTACGCCTTCTCCTGCTTCTGTATTAGACCATTTTCTTTGTCTTCTAGGATTCATCTGTCTAGATCTTGCTTGGGCTTCTTCTCCTGGTATTGTGCTAACAACTGAAGTCAAATAAGCAGCAACGCCTCCCAAAGTTCCAATATCAGAACCACTTTCTAGATCTGTAAAATTACCTATTCCTTCTGGTAGATCTCTCCACTTTTTTCTTTTATTTTTTCTAGTTAATATTTCAAATAGCTTTGTAATCAATGTCCCAAAAATCTCGTTTGAATCAAGACTAGACTTACCAGAAGCCTTATCTAAAGCTTTCTTTATAATTCCTGTTTGTTTTTCTACCGTTCTTCTTTTGTTGTATGGATCTTTAACATAAGTTGTTTTATAAAGAATATCCGATAAATCAGATCTTGCTTTATCAACCACTTGTGGATTGCTGATCAAACTTTTTGCAGCTTCTGGGACCTCATTGTCTGTTTCTGCTAATGCAATTGCTTCTTCTGAATCTGAATATCCTAATTTTTCAAGTATTTTAGATTTTTGTTCTGCTTCTTTTGAATTTTTTAATTCTTCAATAAGATCTGCTCTTTTTTTCATTGCGTCCCAACGAATTATAAGCATTGCGTCTTTTAGCTTTTTAAGTTTTCTTCTTCTTTTTTCTTTTGCCTTTTCTTCTGCACTTTTACTTTTTTCATCTGATGCTTTGAGCGCCTTTTCTATTTCATCGTCTGAGGCGGCGAAAGGATCATCTAAAACCGCTTCGCCATCATCTTCGAAATCTTCTTCGTTTTCTTCTATGATGTTTTGCCAATTTATTTTAGATAATTTGCTTTTCCAAGATTCGTTGATTTTTCTTTGATTAAGGCTTATAGACTCTAAAATTACCTTTTCTTCCAAAAAACCAATTACGTTTGAGGCTTCTAATAAAGTCTCACAAAAATCGCGTATTTGGCTTACAATTTTTTCTTTTTTATTAATTTTTTTATTAATTTCTTCAATAACTAGCCATTCAAAAAAACGCATTTAAAAATCCTCTTTTTTACATATATATAAAAATAGATTATAAAAAAATAATTTTAATCACTATATAATTTTGAATTCATTTGGAGAATAAATATGCTAACATTTTTAGATTGGGTCAAGGAACAAAAATTAGAGTTGTCCACAGATTCTGCCCCAGCAAAAGCAGTGGAAACAGAAGCTGAAAAAACTACTGATGAAAACAGAGTCAGAACAGGATATAGTGCAAATTACCCACCAGCATATGTCTCAGGACAATATCCTCACAAGTACTTCAATCCAGCAAAAGCAACCGCTGATTTAGATAAGCAAAATATTGATAAGAAAGCTGTTGTTGCTCCTAAAAACTAAATAATAGGTAAAAGAATTATGAAAACTAGCTTCGTTGAATACGTAGAAAGAAAAGAAAAAATAAATGATATTTTAGCTTCGGTTGTTATAGAGGCTGAAAATAATCCTGAACTATTAGAAGTTCTTCAAGAAGCTGGTTTTCTAAACAATCTTTGGAATGCTGGAAAAGAAATTTGGAAAGGTGTTAAAAATACTGGAACGGCTGCAATGAGCCAATTCACAGGACCAGCTTCACAATACGCAAATGCTCTTTCTGCATTGCAAAAAGCTTACGATCAAATAAAGAAGGATCCCAATTGGAGCCAATCTCAAACAACTGGATCGTCTTCGATCAAATCTATGCCTTTACTAAAATGGCTAGAAGAAACTATTCAAGAGCTAAAGAATCAATCAACACAGTTCTCAAACAAGCAGATGCCTGGAACTTTACCAACTCAAGCTGCACAAGCTGCTCCTGGAGCTACATTTGATCCAGCAGGAACTAAGTTCTAGTTTTCTTGTTATTGAGCTTTTCTATTCTAGAGTTTTTATCTTTATTTGATATAGAGTCTTTTTTCTCTGGAATCAGATGGGGCACACGTTCCCAATAACCCCAATGATCTTCATTTTTGGGATTTTGAAATACTATTCCCATTTTATAATATTTTTCAATTATCTTTTCGACTTTTTCTTTAGATAAATTAGATTCTTTTGCAATAGCAGCAGTACTTCTCCATTCATATTTTGGATTTCTTGCTAAAGCCTTGAAGAATCTAGATTCCTCGTCGCCCTCTTTTGTTCCAGCGGGATATATTTCAGTCCACTTTTTAGGCTTTATTTTATTAGACATTTTAAATTCAAATCTAACTATATTATTAAATATATAGAACCCATGTATTATAATTTTACTCTCAAAATAAAACAAGGACAAAATAATGAGAAGAAGGAAAGCTCGTATTTCTAAATTAGAAAAAACAGAAATTAGCAAAAAAATACTAGATCAAAAGCAGCATGGAGAAGGCTTATTTCTATTTAAAAATAGAAGTTCTTTTGCAAGTTTGGACTTGCCAAAAAAATCTCACGATGGTAAAAAATGGATCGCACCCAATGAAACTTGGGAAGGCGATAGTTATTTTTTAAAAATGATTCCAAAAGAAGCAATATTAGTTAAAACAATTATTAGTCCAAATAAACCAACCCAAAAAACAGAGGAGATTATCATGTTGAATGAAGAAAACAAATTGATTCTAGACCAGCCAGATCAAATTACAGAAAGCGGAAAAGTTGAGCATATAATTCCAGATCAAGATGCTCCGTTGAATGAACAAGATAAGCAAGAAAAAAAGACTGAATGTAAAAAGAGTAAGAATACCCTTCTTACAGAAGATCCACTAGCTGGCGTTACTATAATTCGTGATTGATTTTGTCTAATGAAAATACAAGCAATTATATCGACTCCAAAAGTAGTTGATTCTATTTTTAGGAAAACAGTCATTTTGATGGTTAAAGAATATCAAGATTCTTATATTGGCTTGATATTAAATAGACCTATAAATGAAACAGTTAGCAATTTTTGGAAAGATTTAAATTATAATTTGGACATAAAAAATAAAAACAAAATTAGATTTGGGGGTCCTGTTTTTCAGCCTGTGGCCATGCTTATTCATAAGCTTAAGCAATATGCAAACTATTCAATAATGCCCGATGTGTATCTAAGTGTTCAATATAGAGATATGCAAAAAATAATAGAAGAAAACAATTTTTATGAAATGTATATGGGATATTGTGCTTGGATGCCAAATCAATTGGACAATGAAATCTCAAGAGGCGTATGGTGGAAGACGAATGTTACAGAGGACATGATATTCGGCTCGGATTTTGGATTGTGGGATGAATTAAAACAAAAACAAGATTTGTTGTTGCTAGAAAAGTTAAATATAAACAATCAAAACTTTCAATTTAATTAATCTTTTCTTTTAGATCTCTTCCAAAGATCTTCTAATTCATCTGGGCTCATGTGAAATTTTGGATTGTTTGCATTCGCTGCGGCCCTTTGAGCATCTGTCACCCCAGTTACTGGATCTGCAGTTAAAGAATCTTTCCAACGTGCTTCAAGCTCGTCCGGTGTCATGTGAAATTTTCTAGAACCATTGTCAGGTTTTGCAGCCTCAGGGGGACTTGCGGGCTCTGTTGTTTTTTTTATTTCTTTTCAATAGCCATTTAGTGAAAGATATCATATTTTGCCTTTTTTTTATTTATATAACCATTCTTTGAAATTTAATTTTTTACTAAAATATTTTTTGACTATATCTAAGTGTTTGTCTAGATTATTTTTAAGTTTAGGATGAAGATTTATTTTATTTAATTCATCGAAATCAAACCAATGCCAATCTGAATGTTCTTTGCTTAATTTGCAATTAAATGGTTTTGATATTTTGAAAAAAAATGAAGTCCAATAATAAGTTTCGCTTTCCTCTTTTAATTTTTCAAATTTAGTTCCTAAACATTTGCCGCATTCTTCTTTTGATTCCCTAATAGCACCTTCTAAAAAGGACTCTCCTTTCTCAACATGACCTCCAGGCAAACACCAAGTTCCTTTATTGGGTCCATTTTCTGCTCTTTTTAGCAATAAGACTTTTTTACCATCAGTAAAAAATATTCCAGCTGCTTTTTTCATGAAACCCCTAAAGACTCATACATTTTTAATATTTCTTTAGAAGGTTCTTCATCTATTCTTATTCTGTAATTTTTTCTTTCGGTATAAATACTTGCTTTCCACTCCAAGCTTTCAAAATACTCAAGAATTTTTTCAGTCCCAGACTTTTCCCAAATGTGAGTATTTAAGCTAATTGTTTTATTTTTATTTAATATTCCACAATCTTTATACCAAACACCAATGCTTATGTCCTGTAGCAAATTTAAATTTTCTATTGAAAGAACTCTTTTTTTGTTATTATAAAACATTTCATAAAATTCGTTAAATAATGGGTAGCATACAGAATGCCATCTATAAGTTTTTTCTATAGTTATTGGTTCTTTTGTTGCTAAATTACTTAGTTCTTTTGCTTTAAAATTAAGCCAGTTTAAATCTTTGCTTCTCATGGACAGGTAGCAATTTTTGCCTTTTTGTGGCTTTACAATTGACGAACCCCCTAGGATTGTTCCGATTATTAAGGCTTTTTGTTTACTTGTTATTTTTGGATTTATTATATGAGTCATACATTTATGTATTGATTTGGTGTTATTATTAATTTATTTGCATATATAGAATTAAGAGGGCTTTCTAATTATGTTACTCAACTTATGGTTTTGGCCTATTGTTTTTTTTCTGTCGATAATTTGCATTTTTTACTACAAATATGCAAATAGAAAAAAAATTGAATCACAATGCGTAGTAACTCTGAGTATAGTTCTTATAGTCTTCTATTCAGTTTGCTTTGTATCTGGAATCTGTACAATTCTTAATTTTATATTTAGATATTTAATCTAATAAAAAGTAAGATTCTTTAAGTGTTTTTCCAAGTTTTATTAGGTGTTTACAAAGCATAGGGTAGTTTCCGGTGTTTGCTGGCGACAAAATTCCTTTGCTTTCATACTTTGCTCTTTTTCTTCCAAATAAAGATTTATCTAGATGATTGGCGTAATTTCCTCTCCAATAAAAATCAGGACAAGAACACCTTACCAAAACATCATTTTTGGATGAATCAACTTGCTCCACAAACTGCTCAGAACCACTAGATGTTTTAATTTTAATTATACCCTTTCCTGGCGAATTTTTATAATTAATATTTTTAAATAGCATTATACATTCGTATTTTTTACTTTCTCCCCTAACCAAACCTTTTATAAACATTGTCTTTACGCCTAAAAAGGGAATCCATTGAATTTGCTCCACAACCACAGGATCAATTGCATATTGTCTCTTAAGCGTTCTGGGAAAGCCTAGGATGGTGCTTTTATAAAGATTTTTTATAGATGTTTCTAAATATATTTTCATAAAAATTAACTATATTTAAGTTATGGAAAATAAACCTTTATCATTATATAGTGACCTACCTCCTTTAGATGAAAAAGGAAATTTAAAATTAAAATTTGAAGTAAAGATGAGACTATTAGGACAAGATCCTAAAGATGGAATAGAAAAAGCCGTATTTATAGATGGTAAAAAATTGGATTTTACAATAGATGTTTTTAGGTTTTTAGACGCAAAATTCAAAGGTTATAATTACGTTATTGAAGAACAAAGGAAAATTGAAAGAGAATTTATAAAAGCCGTAAGCGATTTCCTGGGCAGACAAGTAACTATACAAGATATTAAAAAGGCTATCTTGGAAGGCTGGATATGAAACAAAGATCCGAGGGATATGGCTACGAATGGGACGCTAAACTATATGGAGGCCCAGCAGACGGCTGTATAGACATAGTAATACAAATAAATGGTAAAACTCCCCCTGAATATATTAAAAGAATATTAGACGGCCAAGAAATAGAAAGAGAAAGTATAGGGGAAAAATTAATAGAATATTTAACTCAAAATAGCTTGGATGAAAATCAAAGAGTAGCGGTATATAAATTAAGGGAATTTGAGGAGCAAGAAGACACCTGTTGTTATGAATACATAGAAACCTTAATTTTTAAAGAGTATAGAATAAAATATGAATCCAAATAATGTTCTATCAACTATAAAATCTAAATTACTAATCGATGATGATTCTATAGTGGTAGACCTCAAGAGAAGTCAGGGCTCTTGGGTTGTGGATGCAAGAACAGGTAGGCAATATTTAGATTGTTTTTCTCAATTCGCTAGCCAGCCTCTTGGTTGGAATTATCCAAAATTAATTTGTCAAAAAGAAAGATTACTAAGCGCAGCTTTGCACAAAGTAGCCAACAGCGACATGCTAACATCAGAATATGCTGATTTTGTCAGCAAGTTCTCGGAGATAACAGAAGATTTCAAGTATCATTTTTATATTTGTGGTGGAGCATTAGCGGTAGAAAATGCTTTAAAGACTGCTTTTGATTGGAAGCTTAGAAAGTTGAATTGGAATGATAAGCAAGCAAACAAATTACAAATAATTTATTTGCAGGATGCATTTCATGGAAGAAGCGGATACACAGTTTCTCTAACTAATAATGACAATCCAAATAATCCTAAAACTTGGGGATTTCCAAAGTTTAGTTGGAAGAAGATTTCTAATCCAAAAATATTTTTTGCAAAAGAAGGAGTAGATGAAGTTAAGGTTGGAAATTTAGAAAAAATGGCTCTTCAAGAGGCTAAATTAGAATTAGAAAAAGGAAATGTGGCGGGAGTTATATTAGAACCAATTCAAGGAGAAGGAGGAGATAATCATTTTAGAAAAGAATTTTTTCAAGAATTGAAATCTCTGACAAACAAGTATGAATCTTTGTTGATATTTGACGAAGTACAAACGGGATTAGGACTAACTGGCGAGATGTGGGCTTATAAACATTTCGGAGTGATCCCAGACATTATGTGTTTTGGGAAAAAAGTTCAAGTTTGTGGCATTTGTGTTGGTGACAAAATCGATGAGGTAAAAGACAATGTTTTCAAGACTCCAAGTAGGATAAATTCTACTTGGGGAGGAAATTTGGTTGATATGGTGAGATCAACTATTCAAATAGAAATAATTCAAGAAGATGGATTGGTTGAAAATGCAAAAGAAGTTGGAGGTTATTTTTTAGATAAAATAAAAGAATTGGACTGCAAGAAAATTAGCAATATAAGAGGAAGAGGATTGATGATAAGTTTTGATTTTGAAAATAAAGAACTTAGAGATTCTTTCTTGGATAGAATAAATCAAAATGTTTTAGTTTTGCCTTGTGGAAAAAAATCTGTCCGCTTTAGACCTCATTTGACTTTTTCAAAGTTGAATGTTGACGAAGCAATTAACTTCTTAAAGAAGTCATTATAATATTTTTATCCAAATACAAATTAAAAATATATAAAATTCAATATATACTTATGTCATTTATTTATAAGGAGGTAAAAAATGGCAGTCTATACGGTAGAATTAACACCCAGTCTATTGAATCAAGTCAGCGAAGGTAGCTTAGACACATCTTTATTAAACGGACTTTCATTACAAAGAACTTTTAATGATACAATGGTTGTCAACGGCTCAGATCGCAAAATGGTAGGAAGACTTTCTGATGGTAGCACTTACGATGATACAACTTTTGAAATGCCAGTAAATGATGTCCCAGCAGGAAATCCAGTATTTTCAAGCGGAACACCCGTTATACGCAGTGCAATAACATCAGGTCATCCAACAGCCAATGTTGAATCAGGTAGCACTCTCTAATAACTTTTAGAGCCAAAGCAAGGATGCTAAAGAATTGAGTTGAATTGAATTGCAATGGAATGCTGAACAGCCACCTTCGGGTGGCTGTTCTTATTTTATAATCAAAGCATTAGTTTAATATTGTTTCTATTATATATTTAAATATAATAGAAAAGTATGAATAAAGAAGAAATAGTTAAAAATAAAATTTATAAAATAATTGATAAAATTTCAATTGGTGAAATCAGAAAGATAACAAAGAAATGCCCTAGCTTAAGAGGAATACTGCTAGGGTATCTAGCAGAGGAACGTTTTCATAAATTGATATTAAAAAATAAAAAAATAAACGATATAAGAAAACACGACGATCATGATAGAAAAAACAATAAAGCAGATAGAGATTTTTTGTATAAGCAAAAGCATAGAATATCTGTTCAATTAAAATCAGTTCAAACCAATTCAATTAAGTGGGATGAAAAAAACAAACGTTTTCTAGCCACAGTTCAAAATGATGCAAGTTGCAAAAGAGAAATAACCTTGCCAAATGGCGAAAAAATAAGAACTACAAATTATAAGGTTGGGGACTATGATATACTTGCTGTTCCTTTGTATCCATTTTGCTCCAAGTGGATATATGCATATAAATTAAATAAAAATTGCAAAAAAAGTACATATAAAAAGTACTCAGAGTCTCAAAGAAAATACTTGCTCTCCACAACAGAAAAAATAACTTATCCTTTGGAAAAAGGATGGACTACAAATCTAGATACAATTATAAAAGAGGTTGTCAATGAAAATAATAAATAAATACTATTCTTTGCTTTTATTTTTAGTTTCTATATCTGCGGTTTGCTTTTTTTTATCTTTTGAAAATAAAAAAATTAAAAAAACAAAGCCAGATACAAATGTAGAGGCTAAAGATGAAAGTCCAATATCCAATAAATTATCTCCTGAGTGCATTCTGACTTTAGAAGATCAAGTTGTAATTCAAGGAGGTGAAAACTGTAGCTGGATATTAAAAAACAATTCTGCCTGTGGGATTTATGTAAAGAAAAGCTTTTTCCCTAAAATATTTACCAAGAATACGGAACTAAAAGTTGTTTGGGTAACGGACAAAAGAGTCCTACTGCCAGGATTAACTTATTCAATCGAAGATCAGGACACAATTGTTTTTGCTAAAACTAATAATGGAACTGAAGTGTTTATTGTTATTGTTTCTGGAGATCTACAGATAGCTAAAAAGAGACATAAAGTTTTTTATAAAGGCGATGCTCACTTAGCTACAATTAAGGATTTATCTAATTTCTTTAAAATAAATTGAAGTTTATTTTAGAAAATAAATTTTGTTTTTGGAAAACAAAAGTAAGAATGTCTTCACGGCCTGCCTGAGTTTCAAAATCATCAATTTCTATTAGCTTAAATCCCAGATCAGACATGTAGTAATTTAGTCCTTTGCAAGTAAAGTAATAATAATGTTCGTTTGGTCTGTAGTGCTTGCTAGATTTAACATCTGAGATGCTTCTGAATATTGGCATCGAAATGAACACGTATTGATTGGTCTTTACAGTTGATAGAATTTCACTAGGTTTTGGTATGTGCTCAAGAGAATCCCAAAATGTTATTCCGCAAACTTTTGGCATTTTTTCATAAGGATTAATGTAAATATTTTCTTTTTTTAGCCAATCAATTGCGTATTTATTGATATCAAACCCAAAAGCTTTTATATTTAGTCCTCGAATAAACTCCCCAGAACCAATTCCTATATCTAAAATTTCTTTGCAATACTTTTCTGTTATGCTTATTCTTCCTCTATTTAATTTTTTAGAAATTTCAGTATTTTCATAATTTATATATTTTTTGTAGTAATCCTCACCGTATTCAACAGATTTTTCGTTATCCCTTTGATACGCAATTTCTTTTTCTATACACCAATTTAAATCTCCATAATAAACATATGGATAAGATCCTATAACTTTATCGCAATCTGATTTGTCATTATTTTTATCTAAATTAGAATTGAAATTTACTTTTATTTGCTTGTTCTCAAATGTTATTTTTGGTTTTATAAAACCAAAAGTTGTTTTTGGCGCGTAATAGCAATAGGCATTAGATAAACAATGTTGATTTATAGATTTTATTTGAATGTCATCATCTTCAAACAATTTGCTTGCAAGCACTGATAGCCAAGAGTCAATGCCCATAAATCCAGAAGACAGCTTTAGTATTTCAATTGATTCTATTATATTGGTTTTACCACTTAGATTTAATAAGCAATCTTCTTTTGGAACTTTGTCATATTCTGAGTTTAAAACAACTCCTATTTTATTTCTATTTCTTAATATTTGAATACATTCGTTCCAATCGCTATTACTAAAATCTCTATCTATTCTTTTATCAGTCGTATAAGGCAGTATTACATAAAAATCATCTGGGAGGTTTATTTTCTCTATACTTGCTAGCTTATATTTTAGAAAACTAGATTGATTATATTTTAATTTATTTTTTTTAATTTCATTGAATATTTTTGCTATACTTAAATCTCTTGATTTTTTTATTGCAATTGGAATCTTTTTTTGATTACTTTTTGTTTTAATTAAAAAGTCTTCTAAAGAGAAAAAACATAAAAATTTAGAAAAGTCTTCCCAAGCTACAATGTGATTTTTTAGTTTTTTGAAATTATTTAGAGATCCAAAGAGATCAATTATGTATTGGTGTTTTTTTGTTGCATAAAATATTGTTCTTATATTTTCTCTATCCCAATCTGATAGAAAACTCTCGACAGCTATAACGTCTCCTATGCCTCCTGTAAGAAAGACACAATTATTATTTGTTTCTACTTTTTCTAAATTCAAACTTTTTAATAATCTTATAGAATTATTGTCTTCTTCTTCTTCTTCTTCTCTTTTGTTTTGATTAATTAGTATTTTTTTATTTTTACCTAAATTATTAATTTGTTCTAAAGACAATGCGTTTCTATTCATTATTATGGGCTTTTTGTTTTAATCTTAGCTTTGTTGGCTTTGATTTTGGACTTGTTGACCTTGAATTTGCTGTTGAGGTTGGCTTTGACTTTGGCCTTGGTTTGAAGCTTGGTTTGGCTGACCTTGATCTTGTGCTTTGCCCATCATTTTAGAAATGTTTTGATAAAAAGAATTCAAGACTTCTTCTTTGGTTGCTTTATTTTTAGTTTCAAATTCATTGACTATTTCTTTTATTCTTTTTTCAATAACTTTGTTTAATGTTAGATTTTCTTCCCCCATTTCGTGCTGTGGGGGAAGAACACCACTTTCTAATTCTTCTAAAAATTGTAAAAATTTTGGTAACATTAAACTAATCTCTTTTGATTAAGGGTTATTTGCTGCTGGAGCATTAGGATCTTCAACAGGACTTTCTTTTGAAGCGTCCGAAAGAGAATCAAGAAGCCTATCGGTGGATATTTTTAATCCTTTGGTATCTGTCAATATGGCTGCACTTGTGGCTAATATTGCTCTAAATAAGCCCATTGGGTCTTCGCCTTCGTGCTCTTTCATAAATTGTTCTAATTTTGGTCTTAGTAAAGACTTTAGTCTTGTATCGACATCAACTATAGACCCACCAGCAACATTTTTGAATTGGGTTAGATTTATTGAGTCCATATTGTTTTCCGCCATCCACTCACGAATAGATTTCATATTTTTTCTCCTATTATTTTATTTTTCGAACTAGAATCTTTTTGTTTAGATTCTAATCTTAGTTTGTTTATTTTTTCAGCCCAACCAGTTATTTTTTCTTTTTGAACATCTAGCAACTCTGAAACAGCCTCAACTCTACTACAAATATTTATAAAATCATCCCAAAAATTACCGCATTCAGCTTTTCTAAGACTGTTTCCAAATCTTATTAAATCTAAAGATTTAGATTCTTCTGATTTTTCATTTATAATGTCTAAAAATTTGCCAAATGAAATGTCCATAAATTATTTATTATTTAAATTTTTCTTTTTGCCAAAAAGTTTGTTTATATTAATTTTAATATTTTTGTCTTGTTTTTTATTAGGCGACATCCACTTGCTAGAAATATTAAAATCTCCTGCTACCACATTATTCATGTGGTTATAGCTTACCTCTCCTCCCATATCAGAAAATTCAAGCCATTTGGCAAAATTCATATTTTTTCTCCTTTGTATTTAGGAGAAATATTTAAAAATTGCACCAGATAACATGCTTTTTATTCTTGTTTTTACAGCATTTCCAATCAGAAAACATTCTTCTGTAAAGGGTTAGATTTTCAGCACAAAAAACAACCTTGCCCCTACAAGACTTTAATTGTTCGCAAATATCAACATAATTGGACGTTTCTTTAGAAGGCGGAGAACAAAAACAAAAGCTTTTTTCTGAGTCAAACGCAGATATTATTTCGCTTGAACTTTTTTCTAAAAAATATACGTTTGATATTCTATCTGAAATTTGATCTAAATTTTCCAATAAGCACTTCCAGTTTTGATTGCATTTTTTTCTTTCTAAATGATCAAAAGTTTCTTTATCATCTGATTTACTCATTCTTCTTAGGCATATTTCTAATACCGCTTGTTTTGAATAATCTTTTTCATTTGTAGACTTTAGTTCATTAAAAACTTTTTCTGAGTATCTAATTTTTGACAATCTAGATTTTGTTAATTTAAATTCATCTCTTATTACTCTCCACATGTTGATTACTTTTAAATCTTCATCTCCAACAACTTCTTCTATTGACTTATCTTTGTTTAATAGAACGCTTCCGTTGCCAACAAAAGGTTCAACGTACCTCATTTGTTGGTAATCTTGTGGAAATTTTTCTAAAATCCAAGAAATTATAGATAATTTATTGTTCGACTTTATTATCGGTTTTATCTTCATTTTTCCTTATATTAATGGCATTGCCACAATAGTTACAAAACAAATCATAATCTCCATATCCTAAATTTTTTCCATCCCAAAACCATCCTTTATTGTGCTTTTTACCGCAAGTAACACACATTGCTAGCATCAAAGCCTCGTCTCCCTCGCCCTCAGAAAACCAATAGCTGTCTTCTTGAATTAAATTTTGACTCATTAAATTTACACCTATTTTGCCTAAATATTATAGTACAATATAATTAAAGTTATGAAAAAAATATGCTCTTCAAATGAAAGACTGTCTAAAAAAAATTTTTTAGCATTATTAGGACCAAAACCATTTAAAAAAGAGATGTCCGCAACATACGGTACAGCCGACGATGAAAGTAAAAGTTCTAGTAAACAAAGGGCATTTTTCGAAAGCCTAACATCTCCCTGGAAGATAATTAGTTTTAATTCTTCAACTAGAGAAGTTTGTGTAGAAATTAAGAATAAATCAACAACCACAAATGTTTTTGTAATTGTTCCTCAAATAATTTCTAAATGATTTACTATTTTATTTTGGAGATAAAATATGAAATTACAAGAAACAATAACAGTCTATCCTCCGCCATATACCAATAATAAAGGAGATCTAATAAATCCTGAGCCTTTGGTTATGAATGAGCTAGAAATAACTTATTCGGACAACCCAATTAAGCGTTTTGTAGAAGCAAGAATAAATAGGGTTCCTATGCCATTTCTGTTATTCAATGGAGATGAATATACCAAAATTGGCGACTGGACTCAGGCCCAAGCAGAGGCAAAAGTCCTAGAGTTTTTAGGAACCGATCCGGCCAAAAAAATTAGAAGTTTGTTTCCAAAAACTATAGAAGAAGATCCAAACGGACCTGGAACCGTCTTGGCCAAAATGATAAAAAGCATAGGCATTGTAATCAACGACAGTTGTAGTTGCAGAAGACATGCGTTAGAAATGAATGAAAAAGGAAATGATTGGTGCGAATCAAATATTGACACTATAGTTGGATGGCTAAGACAAGAAGCCAAAAATAGGAATTTGCCATTTATAGATGCAATTGGCAAGCTAATGGTGTCTAGATCAATTAAGAAATCTAGGAAATTATTGGCAAATCAACCAGTTCCTGAAAATGACGAAGAGCTAGATAAAGAGTAAAAAAATAATTTGTTTTCATAAATAATATTATGAAAACATTTAAAGAGTGGTTACAAGAAAGTTCATTACCTTCAAGAGTTAGACCTGAACTTGATCCTAATGCGATAAAAAGATCAGAAATCTCATTAGGAGATATTGTAGACCTAGGCCCAGAAACAGAATATAAGGGTGAAAAGTTTCCTAGAGTAGGAAGAATAGTAGAAATAAGATCTAACGAAGTTGTTGTAAAAGACTTAACAAGACAAGATAAAAAATATGCAATAAGCATTTCTGAACTGTACGACAAAGAAGAATTGAAAGGAATATTATTGGCACCATATGAAGAAAGAGATTTAATAAGATTGGGTGCTAAAAAATTATGGGTTAGACTCACCCCTAGACAATATAAAAAATACAAATCGCAATATCAAAGTAAATTAAAACCAATAATGCCAGAAGATCAACCAGAAGACGTTAGCCCAGAATTATCAAGAATGTTTTCTAAAAAATCATCTGAAGAAAAACCTAGCGACATGAGAATTTTTGAACCAGAGAAGCCAAAATCTTCTAGTCCTTTAAGAAAGTTTATTAAAAAAGAATTGTTCTAATAGTTTGTTATTATTAGTTCCTTTCCAATTCTTTTTTCATTACTATGTGTTTTTGCACTAGAAGTTCCACAATAAACCCATCCTGTTTCTTTTAAATTAAAGTCTTTATACAAATTACAGATAAGAGGATCTTTATCATAAGAAATTAATATTTTGTGTTTAGAATTTTTAACTACATCAAATAATTCTAAGTGATCTTTTTTTTCAAAATTATGTTTATATAGCCTGGAGTTTTTATCTAAATTTGTATTTACACAATAAGGAGGGTCTAAGTAAATTAAAACGTCTTCTCCTTCTTTTTCAATTAATTCTCTATAGCTTCCACTTGTTATTTTTGAATTTTTTATTATCTGAGCAGCTTTTTCCATTTTTTGTGTATGAACTACATTCCAACCTTGAGGATTAGAAAAATACATCCTAGATGGAATATCATAATTAACTCTACCGCCCCAAACAGTTCTGTTTGTAAACAGATATCTCAGAGCAGGATCGGAATCGCTACTATTCAATCTATCGAATTCCGATTTCAGCCTAGCATTATATTTTGCTTTTCCATTAGGTTTTGAAGGAGTTGTTGGCTCGCTCTTTTTATGAGGCTTTATTTCTCTGCATTCTCTGATGAAAGAATCAGGATTTGTTTGTAGAGCCTCGTATACGCTGATCAAGTCTTTATCTAAATCATTTATCCATCTTTTTTTATTTGTGGGAATAGCAAAAAAGATCCCTCCTCCTCCAACCATAGGATCACGATACTCGGAGTATTTTTTTGGGAAGCTGCAAATTATTTCTTCCCTAATAGACTTTTTGCTCTTGCCGCCAGGATAACGAAATATCATTTTCTTATTATAAATAAGATATAGAATTTTGTCTATTGATGTTTTATTAAAAATAAACTATAATTATAGGATGGATTAAATATGAATGAAATAGAGGATGTTCTTGATAGTTGGTTTAAGAAAAAATTTGCAGAAGAAGATTTTAGGAAAAAAGTTTTAGAAAACAACATGGAAATGCTAAAAGAAGCATTCATGGCAGGGTATGAACAATCAATCTTAGATAAGAAAATGCGCTCAGAAACTCTTTATAGAGACTCTGAAAAAATAAAAAAAATATTTGAAGAAAGAAATAGCTGTGAGTCATAGGATAAAAGTTTTAGAAAATTTTATAAGTCCACAAGACTGTCAATATGCAATAGAACTATTGAAATATTTTTCTCAAGAAAATAAGTTAGAGATATTTAAAGATAATCAAAAAGTAAGAGTGGCCCCAGAAACAAAAGAAGTTGTTGAACTTTGTAAAAAATTTTCTGTTTTATGCTTGGAAGAAAATAAAAAACATAATGGATTTAAATTGCCTCTTTATACAACTGAGGCTTTTTTGTCTTTGTGGACTGAAGGAACAGACGCAGGAGTTCATTTAGATTCACATTACGGATACGAATTTATTCAGTTTACAACAGTACTGTATTTTAATAATGACTATCAAGGAGGAGAAATATACTTCCCAAATCAACAAGTAGTAATAAAACCCAAGGCTGGCTCTGCAATACTATTCCCGTCAGGAGGCACAGAATATCCTCATGGAGTAAAGCAAATTACGTCTGGAGCTAGGGCTACTTTAGCAATGTGGCACACAGGAAGAATAGATAAGGCTTCTGAAACTTTAAACCCCGGACTATATATTTAATAAGGATAGGAGAAATTATGATATCATTAAAAGATTATAAAGATGCAAACAATGTTAAAAATTTAGTTCAAAAATTGTTTGAATCTAGACAAGTAGCTCACAATGTTCATTTGCAAACAAAAAGCTATAGTTGTCACAAAGCTCTGAATTCATTTTATGACGATATACTAGACCTAACAGATAAATTTATTGAATCATATCAGGGCCAATATGGAATGCTAGGAGGTTACGAAAAAATAGAAGTAAGCCTAGTTACAGAAATTGAAGAATATCTCGAAGACTGTGCAAAAATCTTTATCTTGGGTAGAGATGGAATGAAGAACTCGGATTCTCATCTAAAAAATATTTTAGACGAAATAGTATCGCTCACATACCAGACCTTGTATAAGATAAAAAATCTTAAATGATCGAACCTATATTCAGCAAGCCAGAAATCCACGAAAAAAATTGGGGTCGTGAATTATGGATTCACAACTCAGAAAAATATTGTGGAAAGATATTGGAATTTAATGAAAATTGTTATTTTTCAAGTCATTTTCACCTAAAAAAAGAAGAGACATGGTATGTTTTATCTGGCAAGTTAAATATGGAATATTTTGATCTTACGAAAGCAGAGAAAATAAGCAAAATAATCTCCGAAGGCGATGTAATACACATGGTCCCAGGAGTAATTCACAAATTAACAGCTTTATCTAGTTCAAAAATATTAGAAGTTTCAACACAGCATTTCGAAGAAGACAGCTATAGAATAGAAAAGTCTATTCAAAAACAATCATGAATGACACAGCTGTAATATCAGACGCAATAATAATATCAGACATTCATTTGGGTAGTAAGGTTTGTCAATCTAAAAAAATTATTGAATTCTTAAGTCTTATAGAGAATGAACAAATTTTAACAAAATGTTTAATCATAAATGGCGATCTTTTTGACAGTTGGGATTTTAGAAAATTAAAAAAGAATCATTGGAAGGTTTTGTCTAAGATAAGAAATCTTTCAAAAAAAATTAATCTTATTTGGATAAATGGAAATCACGACGGCCCAGCCGAAATTATTTCTCACCTAATAGGAGTGGACTTTAAAGAACAATACATTTTTAAAAGTGGAGATAAAAATGTAATTATATTACATGGTGATAAATTTGATAAATTTATATCTAAACACCCAATCTTAGTCTCAATCGCAGATTTTATTTATAAAATAATTCAAAAAATAGACCCCAGCTTCTATTTGGCCAGACTCACAAAAAGAAGTAGCAAAACATTTTTAAGATGCTCTGAAATAATTAAAGAAAAGGCTAAAAATTACGCCAAAGCTTATAAATGTCAAGTTGTTTGTTGTGGACACAGCCACTTAGAATTAGTTTGTAAAAACGGCGATATAGAATACTACAACAGCGGATGTTGGACAGAAACACCCTGCCATTTTATAGTTATTAAAAACGGAGAAATTAGTCTAAATAAATATTAATGATATGTTCAATTTTATAAAAAGATTAATATTTAGATTAGATCAAGATATTGAAATACTAGGAATACCTAGATCTAATGAATGGAAAAGAATTAGATCTGAACATCTAAAAAAATTTCCCGAATGTGCCGTTTGTGGAAGCGAGGATAATGTTGTCCCTCATCATATAATTCCATTTCATGCCGATAAGTCCCAGGAATTAAATCCAGAAAATCTTATAAGCTTGTGTGAAAACAGAACATTCAATTGTCATTTATTTTTTGGACATTTGAAAAATTGGAAAAAGTATAATTCTAATGTTGTAGATGTTGTAGAGGACGCTAAAATTTGGAGAGAAAAACTTAAATGAAAGAAAATGGAGTACAGGTTTTAATAGAAACCGAAGATGAAGAAATTCGCATAAAGGGTCACGGATATATAGTCAGAAGAATAAATGCACAAGTTTATGAAGTTTGGTCCGAATCGCACCAAACTGTTTTTCTACTACATCCTAGCGAATTTGTAGAAATTAGAGGAGACTGATTCTCTCAAAAGGAGAGTCATTTTTTACCATATAATACTTAATCAAACCATCTAGCGTTTTGATTAGGTACTTGCTATTTATTCTAACTTTGTAAACATCTCTTCTATCAGAAGAAGATAAATCTGAAGCTAAACCATCAACATGATCAAGACTATTAGATAAAAATACACCAGCAGGTAAGTAATTTGTTTTACTATAAAATTTTCTATCTTTCACTGGTCTTGCTGTGTAAAGAGTTAATATTTGTTCTTTTTTATTGGGATTTTGTAAATAATCTACCAAGTTGTAATAATCTTGTTTTTCATTTTCATTTGCGAAAAAATCTTCATCATCCTCAATAATGTCATCTATTATAAACTTTCTATCATCTCCTTTAAAATAAGAAAAAAGACCTTCTTTACCAACCACAATAGTAGCAGAATCTGTTGGTGGAACTGGGTCTTCATTCGAATCTGACATGCTTGGAACTATTCTGACCTTTGACCCTTTCCAATCTATTTTTGAAATTATATTTTCAATAACAGACTTAAGTTCAATCATGTTTTTGTTCGTTTCTTCAATCGCCTTTTCTGCCAAATCGTAATATTCTTTTTCGTTTATTTGTTCTATTTCTTTAGAAGCATAATAATCATTCAAGTGCATGTATGCTTTAAAGCCAAGATTCCAAGATTCATACCTTTCTTCACTTTGCTTTTGATATAATTTAGATAAATCTTGCTGAGAAGCACCCATTTTTCTCAACTCTTCGGTTTCTTTTTTATGATTTATATCTAAGTCTTTTCTAACCTTGTCTAGATAGTCGCCTACGACTCTTGACCAATTATTTTGATTTAATTCTTTGTTTAAAGAATTTAATAACTGAGTTAGAGTTGGAAAATTTTTAAGTCCATTTTTAATTAAATTTATGTCTAATTTAAAATTAGATAATTTTTGATTCCTATCATAAGCATAGTCCAATAGTTCTTTTGCCTTGTTATTGGCTTGTTTTTTGTAAGGATCCAAATCAATAAAAATTAAACCTGGATTTAAATTTTCTAAAAATTGATAAAAAGTTTTCATTCTAAAATATATATGCCTAATTTTATTAAATGATATAATACGCTATATTACTAAAAGTAAAAGGAAAAAAAATGAAAGATTTGACAAATATAGGTATATACAAGGAATACCTTCCTGTTGATTTATTTAATTCTCTAAGAGAGCAAATAAAAATATCAAAAAGTGAAAAGAATCCAAAACAAACACAACTCGCAGGAAATATAAAAGAAGAATATGATTTAACTAAAGCTATTCCAATTGTTAATGATTATATATTAAATATAATAAATAAAAATTCATGGAACGAAAGATTCCTAGCCACAGAACGCAGAAAATTTGCTTCTAATTCTGTTAAACCTAATATGTGCATAATGGATTTATGGGTTAATTTTCAAAAAAAATATGAATTTAATCCATTGCATGATCATAGTGGGCTGTTTAGTTTTATTATTTTTATTCAAATACCATACGATATACAAAAAGAATTAAAAGAAGGTCCGGGAAATATGAGTAATTCTAACTTCTCATCATGCCTACAGTTCTTAACAACTAATTCATCAGGAAGACACCATCATGAAACCGTGTATGTTGATAAATCATATGAAGGAGGAATTTATATGTTTCAGGCAGAAACCTTGCATTGCGTATACCCATTCTTCACGTCAGACGATTACAGAATAACAGTTTCTGGAAATATAGGTTGGTGCCTATAATAAATTAATTATGCGTAAAATATTAATAATATCTTCTTGTTTATTTGCTTTATTAGCCTTTTCTATTTATTTTTCTGATGTATATCGTCCAAAGAATATATACGCCTGCAAAGAGGCCCAGGAGGCTATAAATAAGGATTTTATATCAATACGAAAGTCTATATCTCAAGGCAAATTTGAAGAAGAAATATTAAAAATTAATAATGCCAAGGTTATAGAAAAACAATGGAATAATAAAAAGTTATTTCTACAAAGACCATTAAAAAAAGATAGATATTGGGAATTTGATGGCACAATGCTGGCAAAAGTTCAATTAAATAATGAAAATATAGGTTCTGAAGTCGTAGAAATGAAGCATGATGTTGTTGTTTCAACAAATCAAATAAACCTAGAATCTAGTCTAAACAATCCGGTTAAGAAAATAGGATTGGTAAACCTCACGCAGAAAATATTAATAAAACCCTCTGGAAATCAGACGGTGGTTAGTATTAAAGTTGAGATGAAAATTTCAAGAATCATTCCAATATTTTTTGAAAAACAAGCAGAAGATAAAGTAAAAGAAGAGGTAGAAAAGTCTTTGAATGAAATAATAAATACTATAAAAAACCTCCCAGAACCAAAACAAGGAATTATGATACCCCTGTAAGGAGATACCATGCTGCCAATTGCAATTGCTTCATTATTATTAGGATTGTGCTTTTTAGGAAGATATTTATATCTTGATTATAAGGCCAAGAAAGAAAAATCTTTCTTATTGGTAGGATTAGGACTATTAATGTTTTGGTTTTTTGGAGGATCAAGCCTCATAATACTAGCAATTATATTGTTTCTAATTCTTCTTATCAGAGGATGCTGAACCTCTAATTCTTGAGAGCATTTTAGATTTATTTTCATATGCGTCTTTTGCCATATCAATAATTTGCTCATCAGATAGATTTTTAATATAATCAACCTTAGGCTTGCTCATTCCAATATATGGACTTTCATATATTGCACTTCTTAGAAGATTAGCCAATTCACGCTGTGCTGTAATGTCCCTACGCTCATAAGCCCCTTTAGGAGCCATAGCATATCCCTGAACTTTCATTTTTCTTATAAATTCAGGATCGTTTCTAAAAGATGAATCCGCCTCCACATCTTCGTAACCTTGCAACAATCCGCCCTTTAAATATTTTGCATAAATTCTAGCAAATTCATCCTGAACACTATAATCCCAATCTACCTGATCATCCTCTCCCCCAGTAGTTCCGTGACGAACATCCTCAGGGTCTAATTCGTCCATGTCATGTAATTTATTTTCTAAACTATCAGATAAATTTTCTAGTTCTTCTTCTAATTTTTCTGCTAATTTATAATTTTTACTTTTATACGCATCTTCTATGGCTTTATTTAAATAGCGATACCTAGCAATGTCTTTAGGATCTAAGAGACTTTGGTACAAACTAATTAATTTTTCTTTTTGCTGCCTCTCTATGTCTTCTAGCCATAATTTAAAATTCATATCTTATATATTAAAAACGAATAATTTTATATTCGTTCTTAATTTTAAGATTTATCTGCCCGTGCTTTGAAGGAAGAATAACATTTGCAACAATAATTTCTGCTTCTGGATTCTCAATCATATAACTATCTAAAATTGATTGGGCAACCGCAGAATCAGAAGCTTCTGCCGTCTTGAAAGATCTTTCTCTAAAATTTTTCCATATATTGGTTTTGCACTCTTCTTCTGTTTTTTCATTTTGTAAAATTTCTTTCTCACTCTCAGAAAATTTTACACTAATACGCTCAAACCAATTCTTATTATTAAATAAAACTAAGCACTTCATAAAACACTCCTTTGATAATGAATCAATCCTTTGATCCATTCTAGAACAATCCAGATAAAATGTAAAATCGATTTATCTTATCTCGGTTTTTCCTGATATATAAATATTATCCTTAAAAGGATTATTTTCTTCTTTTTTATCTTCAACCATTCAAACCTCCTTGTTTGATTATTGATATTTATTGTTAATAATTGTTTTTGAACTAAGCAGAATCTAAAGTTGTTACTAATTTTAGTTTATACGCAAATCATTTTCACATAAGGATAAAATTTATGAAATATTACGATATTACAGAAGAAGAAATTACAGTCAAATTTAGAGCTGAGAAAGATATGGTTAATTTAGGTTCTATTAATTTTGATGACTATGACTTAGATAGCCCCATTCAAAGAAAAGGAGATTTGTGGAAGAGAAAATATAAAGTAGATTTAATTATATCTATATTTTGCGGAATTCCTTTTGGATCTATTCATTTGGTTAGAAAGGTAGAAAATGAAGATGACATGTGGGTATTAGATGCAAAACAAAGATTGTCCACAGTGAATGCTCCCACCCCCTAAAGGGAGTGGGCTTCTAAGACATTGCTGTCTAAAGAGTTCATTCCAACTCTTAATATGTTCTTTGCAGCGTTAAGGTCACGGCTTAACTGTAATCCACAAGCGAAACAATCATGATTTCGCTCACCCAATTCTTTCTTAACCTTAATTCCACAGCCACTACATATTTGACTTGTATATTCTGGCTTCACTTCCGCTACCACACAACCAGCCTCTTCCGCTTTGTAATGTAGCATATTACGAAAATTAGTCCAGCCACTATCAAGTATGCTTTTGTTCAACTTACGCCAGTTATCCTTGAGCATGTTTTTTACGCTTAATTTCTCAACGCAGATAACCGAATATTTATTTACGAGACTTCTGCTTGTTTTATGCAAGAAGTCTTTTCTTTGATTCTTTACCTTTAGATGAAGGTTGACAAGTTGCTTTTTAGTTTTAATCTTCTTCTTATCTTCTCTGGGAAGATTCTTTAATTTGCTGTATTTTGATTGAACCTTCTTGAGTTCGTCTTCTGACTGTCTCAGGTAATGAGGATTCTTTATTGTTGAACCATCGCTCATTGTTGCAAAATCTATACAACCAACATCAATGCCAACTGCCTTTGTCTCAATCCTTTCCTGCGATGCTATTTCCATGTCGCAAGAAAAAATTACATACCAATCGTTCGCCTCCCGCTTGATCGTACAAGTTTTTACTTTGCCAATCAATTCTCTGTGTTTGATTACCTTTACCTCACCAATCTTTGAAAGGTAAAGTTTGTTGCCATTGAGTTTAAACCCAGACTGAGGGAAACAGAAAGAGTCGTATCTGTCCTTGCCTTTGAATCTTGGATATCCCGCCTTGTCTTTGCTCTCTTTTAATCTTCGGAAGAAACCTTGGAATGCAAGGTCAACTCTTGCTGATACATTTTGCAACACCTGTGAGTGGACACCTTCTATCTTCCAAGTTTTAATGAGATTATGACAATCGTAAACGCCAAGGCTTTTCTTTTCTTTTTCCCAACTGTTTTTTCTAGTTTCCAACACCTTGTTATAGGTATTGCGGCATGCATCAAGCGTTTGTTGCAGTTTTTTCAACTTGCCATTTTTGGCATATATCCTATACTTGATGTTACGGGTAGCCTTCATACCCTTTATATAGTAAGATTTATGTAAAATTCTCAAAAAAATTTTACTACATAAATGTATGGTTGAATACCACTCCAAAAATCGGCACAAGTTCCTTATCAAACTCCACATCATATTTGTGGTCAAGTACAGGAAAAGACTGCTTGTGAACGACTTGAGCGATGATATCAAGCAGTGGTGTTACGATGTTTGTAACAAGAACAATGTGAAGATTGACGAGATGGAATCAGACAAGGATCATCTGCATTTGCTTGTGGATGTTCCGCCCACATTGGCACCATCCAAACTGGTCATGCTATTGAAACAGCAGACCACATTCAACGCTTGGAAGAACTACGAAGCGTATTTGAAAAAGCACTTCTGGAAAGAGAAGACATTCTGGAGTGATGGCTATTTCGTCTGCTCAACGGGTGATGCTTCCACTAAAACAATACAAGAATACATCAAGAATCAAGGGTGAGTTTAATATCCTCTTGTGTCATTTGTTGAGCCAGGGCGTGTACGGTTTTTTTAACCTAGCTGCGTAGGCCATTACTCCATCGCTCACCGATTGAGTCTTTTCTCTTGCTCGTTCGGCATCCCTCCGCTTCTGGTGAAACATCACCTTTTCCATGTCTTCCTGTTTTTTTCTCATTTCTTCCGCGTCCATTCTTGCACGATCCTCGGCTCGTTTTTTTCTTTCGGCAGTTGAGCTTCCCATCCATCCCATTTTTTGAAGTGGCCTTCTGATGAAACCGGGCGTGTAGTCTGCTATGTTTTCTTCTATGTTGTGTCTTTCCTTCATCCACTCATTAAAACTTTTCATAATTTCTCCTTTCTTGAACGACATCGTATATAGTGTGTGTGTGTGTGTAATTTTACCGCCATTCATCCCAGCCCCTAAAGGGGACTGGGTTTTCTGGCGGGAGGCGTATAAAACTTTACATGCGATTTTTCTAGCCTAGAATGCAGGCGGTTCGATTGATAACACCAAAAGAAAGGACGATAAGATGAGCCATGACTCTGAATTTGACAAGTTTGTCAGGGAGTCCAAGCCTAGCTGGTTTGCAGACGGCAAGAAGCGACAGCTGATGGAACTGGCGAAGTACGGAGCCCCCAGACCGTCACACGACCCTGAATTTGACAAGTTCGTCAGGGATGGCATGCGCCGTCTCGGGAACTGAAGTTTCAATTCAACCCGGCGGACCAAAAAAAGGTTCCGCCGGGTTGAATGTTTATTCAAAGCCAAGCCAAGAAAAGCACAAGATGAGAAAGAATTTGCTCGCGTTGATCCGAACCCATGACAAAGGGAATCTCGATCTCGTCATCCATAGAATGCTCAACTCCAAAAGGAACCAAAACAACCCAGCCTACCGAGCACACGCCACGCGAGCCCTGAACGCCTATTCCAAGATCAGGGCCCTCGAGATCGGGTCCACGCCCGCCAGAGTCGCCGCCGGCGTCCGTGCGGCCGTCACCAAGAGAATGGCGAAGTCCTAGAACGCAATCGCAATGCCATGAACCCCAAGACCCTCTACGAGTGGATGAAGGACAGATTCCTGGAAAGAACCAATGGACCTCCAAAAGATCATCGCGGCCATCAGGGACAAGAAACAGAGCCTCACAAGGAACGGCTCCGGAGCCAGCCTGACGAAGTACCTCAAGGCCAACGGCATCAGACGGATCGGAATAACAAGACTCACAAGGATGATCAATGAAGGAGAGCTCGCAGGGAAAACGGTGATCCAAACGGACTACTCACTGTCCTATTCCGCCAATAAACTCGTCGAACTCGAAGGACTCGACGCCGCCGACGTATTCTTCCTTGTAATGGACAAGGAAACCGCAGAAAAAATACTCGTACTGGGAATGCCATGAATATCTGGATCGGAGAAATCCCCGACATCTTCGGGGGATGCGGAATATCAACCGCAAGCACTACCAAAGAGGGGGCGGAGAAGGCCATGCGGAAGGAGTGGGAGAAAAGAATGCTCCACAGCACCTTCCCCAAGCACGAAACCTTTGAAGAGCACCTCGAGCGGTTCGGAGGACACGTCACGGAAGTCGCCCTCGAAAGGGCGTACAACCACGGATTCAGGGAATGATCTGCCCAACCACGGGAAAGACACAATACCCCTCCGAACAGGCCGCAAGGAAGGGGCTGCAGAGATTCAAAGAAAAAATCCCCGACTACGAAGGGGAGCCGTACCTGTGCCTATACTGCGGAAGCCACCACTTCGGAAGCAGAAAAAAGCTTGACAAACGGAAGAGAAGCTGACGCGAATGCCTGAACAAGATAGAATCAGACACGGAACAGTAGCTCAGCCGGTAGTAGCATCGAACTTTTAATTCGAGGGTCGTGGGTTCGATCCCCACCTGTTCCACTTCAATAAAAGGAATCACTGAAATGCTCACCATCAAGGCGACATACAAAGGCAGATACGAATGGCATTTCGTCGTGGCGAAACAGTGCGTCATCTGCGGACTCGTATCGTACTCGACCAAAAAATCCGCAAAGAGGGCGGCGAACAAAATCCTTGAGAAGATCGGGGCTTGCTGACATGGAAGAGAAGGAACTTGACCTTCTGTCGAGGGCCTTCTTCCGCACCTGCGCCGAAAACGCGAAGGCGTGGAGGGAGATGGCGATAGCCCCGGAAGACGACGAGGACCTGTGCGAGGCGAAGGGATTCAAGCCGTGGCACAGAGCCAGATACCTGTCCGGAGGCTCGCCGTCCCAGTACGAGTCAAAAGTGAAGGCCATCAGGTCGGCCGAAATCCACCTGAACGAAATGGGATACCAGACCACGCAGATAAGAAGCGCCACCCCCGGAACAGTGAGCGTGAGGGTCGCAAACGCAGGCCACGCCCGCCTGTGCGTCAGAGTCCCGCTCGACATCGCGGAAAAGATAATCGTCCTCGGATTCGTGCCGAAGATCGAAAAATGAACAAGGAAACGGTCAAGACCATCAAGCAATACGAGAAAAAATAAAAGAGTGCCACGTTGAAAACTATGAAGCCAACCCCACTCACGACCCCCAGCGGACAGGCCTACCTCCACCTCTGGATGGAAAGAGAGCCAAGACGCATCTGCATGAAACTCGCCGCCAGCCCAAGGTTCACCATCAAGCTGGCCCCGGAAATCATCCCCGAAATGGCCAGGATCATGCTGGACTTAATAAAAGAAAGCCCCCTAGAATCCGCCGGCGCTTAATAACTCAGGGAGGAAGCCATGCAGTTCCACGAATTCAGGTCTTGGTGGGAATTCCACAAGGCAAAGCTCGCACAGTTCGGACGGAAAGAATCCTACCACAGACAGATCCAGACCCTCGAAAACATGGCCAGACGAGGGGTCCCGCCCGAAATCGCAGACCAGCTCCCCGCGAAAAGCGCGGAGAACATGGAGGTGTACGTCAACCTGCTCAAAAACGAGTCGAAATGGTACGACAACCGCAGGCCATACTACAAGGTCTACCCCTCCGTTGTCGAAGCCCTCTGCAAACTCAAGCTCGAATTCAACTGCCCCTGCCCCAAAGTCCCCGAAGGAACCATCTCCATAAGGTTCGCGGAAGGTCACGAGCCCAAAAGGGACGGAAACAGCATCGCCGCACTGCTCGTCCACTCCGAATCGGGAAGCAACGAAAAGGGAGAGCCCACCGAAGTCCTCTTCATCCAGACCACAATCAAGGAAAGACCCGACGACTACTACTGGTTCTACTTCGACACAAACCACCATTCGACAATAGAGGAATGCCTGAACCAGCGCCAGGCGACGGCGAACTACGGCGAAATCAGAAAAATCGCGGTCCGGATAGCACTCACGACCCTCATGCTCCAGGACGACCCCGAAATCATCACCCGCGACGTCCTCAGCAAGCAACAGGAAAAATACGAAAAAGAGACCGACCCGAACAAGAAGCGAGGGATGGAGGACAAGGCAAAAAACAACGGGGTCTTCGGCTGGAGCATCGGGAAGAGCGTCGAAGTCACACCCCACGTCCGAAGACCACACTGGGCCATCCGGCACACCGGCCCCAAGAAAAGCATCCCCAAGATCGTCCCCGTCAAGGGATGCAAGGTAAAGGGAGGAAGACTCACCAGCGTCCCCAACGGACACATGCTCGAGGACGGCACGGAGATCGAGGCCCAAAAGGTTTAATAATGGAAGACAACCTAGAATCCCTCATAAGCGAACTCCCACAGACCAGCAAGAAGACCGGGGAGCCCACCGCAATAGCCATACCCGGATGGAAGCACGACCTCATCGAGGAAAAACTCAGGTCAAGGGGCGTAGTATTCAAAAACACACAGGAGTCGGGATCCGAAATCGCCCAAGGAAGAAACAAGGAGGGAAGATGGGTCATCGAGACACAGAGACTATCCCCCACCCCGCACTCCATCCTACTATTCGACCCGAAACCCCACCCGAAATGGTAGGAACACAGAGGAGAAAACAAATGAAAAAGAAAACCCCCACCCCCAACAAGAGCATGGAAATCCGGAAGGCCGCAAGGGAACTCGTCGCCCAAGGAAAGC
>Ga0214917_10000778_pt1 | contig 41461 bp, 52 predicted proteins | sample LL_1208_BB_MetaG_FD_177983 | JGI IMG/M metagenome (GOLD analysis project Ga0214917, IMG submission 177983) | Freshwater microbial communities from Lake Lanier, Atlanta, Georgia, United States - LL_1208_BB | ecosystem: Environmental > Aquatic > Freshwater > Lake | place: USA: Georgia | collected... | reverse complement strand
TGTTATAGGGCCATAAATTGTACCATCTGGCGAAACCAATCTTACATCATGAGTTTTTGTGTGTGGTTTTTTTGTTTGGCACAACTCAGATAATCTTTTTTTGTTTTCTGGTGTTGACATAGCTTTTTTTATACGTTCTTTAGCCTCATCGGTATGTCTATAACCTTCCGCTGGACGATTTTTTAATACCTCCAAAACTTTGTCACGGTATTCCGGCTTTTGCCATCTTTTTTTAGCGGCATCAGACAATTTTCGTTTTGTGGTTTCTGGGTCATGTGAATGGACATGTTCGGTCGAACAGTTGTTCGTTACGAAGTTATATAGTTGTTTACCTTGCCGCTTATATTCTGATATCCACCAATCTTCTCGTTTGTTTCGGTCTTCCTTTTTAGAATCAGGAAGTAGTTCAATAATCTTAAATTCTAGGAAATCGGTATGTCCAAGCTCTGAAAAACACAGATTAAAATCGGACTGAAAATATTTGTTTTGTTGTTTTTGCTGTAACAAGCTCCAAGAATGATTTTTCCAACGTTCTTTGAACTCTTTTGACTGCCCGATATAATACCGATTAGTATGTTTGTTATGGATATGGTAGATGCCGCTTGATTTACTCTTCCCTTCATACAAAAAAATCATATAAACTCCCAAATATAGGTATATCGTGGGGGAGGTTTTTGCTAATATTTTTTTAACGTACCGGTGAAAAGTTGCAGTAAAAGCACTTCTTTTTGACGATTTCTGTTATTGACGCCCACGTAGATATCTTCGAAGTGGTATTCAAGTTTTGGACGTTCAAGCATGTGAGATTGAATCACATAGTTGATGCCTTTAAACTTTGTTTTTCTTGGCAGTAGTTGTTCAATAAACTTACCCATGTTGGTATTAAACCATTGATAAAACTCAAAGAAGCCACGAATGTTTAACTGAGTTGTTAGTCGGTTAAAGTATATGTCTCGCAATGATTCTAGATCTGGGTAATCTGGAGAAAACATCATATCTGGGGCTCCAAGAATGTTGTTGAATATATCCAACGAAGAAAACATTCCAATCATGTCTTGGTTTAGTGAGTCAACGATAGAAAAATCAATGCTGAACTTAGCATTGTCTTCGGGTATTTGTTCTTGTTGAATCTCGTATATAGGAGCTGCTTGAGAATACGAACCAACGTCTTGATCGACATAATCCAAGCTTTGATAGCTTCTTACACGAACCTTTTGATCTGTTACAGCTTCATCAAAGTTTGGAGAAATAAACGAATAGTAAAATCGTTCTGGGATGATAACAGAAGACGTTACAGGGAATCCAGTACCGCTAGCATGTAGATAATGCTGAGAAAAGTCAAAGATTTGAATTGAACCTGTTGAGTCTGTCATCAACTCAACTTGATCTGTGTTCCAATCACCACGAAGTTTTTGGAATGATCCGCTTCTAAAGTTTTCAAAGTTGAAGTTAACCAACGGATCTTGTACACCAAGGCTCTTATAGTCTCTTACGTGTTCTCTCCATTCGTCAAGAGTTAATCCTTCGCTCCACCAACGCATTTGCGTTATCTTACCATCAAACGTTTGTAACGGATGTTCGTTAACAAATCGATTGGTTGTGGCAATTGTTGTGCTACCGCTACCAAACGCTAGAAAAGAACCAGAACCATTATATGTTCCATTGATAACTTGCCACATATTGTTAGCAGAGTTAGACCCAAAGTTATCATCGTAATAAGAACTTGTTGTGTACTCTTCTACAATACTTCCAAGGTTGTTTCTACCAACACGCAAAAAGTAAGACGAAGATACTTGGTTAATAGAATCACCACGAACTCTACCAAAGCTTATGTTCCAAGCTTGACCGTTCATAATGTCGGGTGTTGTTATGCTCATTGTTAAAGCAGTTGCTCCAACAGTTGAGTTTGGGTTGACGTACAACGTAACACCTGACCCAGTTGTTGCATACAAGTTAGCTAACACATTTTCTACGTTGCTAGAACCTGTAGACATAATGCGTACAAGGCTTTGAACAGAACTGGTACTAGGTGTACCAGAATAGTTGTAAATACCTTCGTATGTCCATGAACCACTTGTAAACAAACCGTCGTTAACGTTTGTTGTTCCTATGTTATGTCCAGTATTAGGATCGACAACAAATGATCCAACAGGTGTTGGATATCCCGGTTCAACTCTGCTTCCAGAAAGATATGGTGTTTTTACATAACCACCAGCTTTAAAGTTTAACGTTGTTCCGATTTCATTTCTTGACTCACGCAAAGAATCAAGTGTACGTTGTGTTGGTCCACCATATTCTTTGAATCTAAAAATGTTGTCTCCATCAATACCAACCGCTCTTAAAAAAGCTTTGATGCTGTGTATTGTACCTTTGCTTTTAAGAATGTCGTTGGCATTAATCAATATCCTACGCCAGATTTGATTTTGTAGATATTGAAGGGTATATTCGCTGTTAACAATGGTTGGTGTAACGTTGGTTCCGTTAATGAACTGATTAACATCTGAACCAATAAACAAAGGTGGAAGATCCAAGCCGTAAAAATCAGCAAGTTGTTTTAAAAACGCATCTGGGGCTGTGTCATTTTGGTCATAATCAACGTGTCTTAATGTTGAAAACGCATCAAGAAACAATTTGATTTCGTCAAAGAATCCTGCCCAAAGATAAAGCAAACTTAACAAAGTTTGTGTGCTGCCAAGAGCTGCTGTGTTTGGTTCAGAACCATATTGCAACTCATTGATTTCACCTTCTTCGGTTTCCAACGCAGCTTGTTCTTGTCCATATGTGAAATATTGCTTTGGTACAAGCTTTGTTATGATGTTTGGGTTGTAAGAATCGTATGAAGCTCCATCAGAAATAAGGTTCTCACGATATGTTACAACTTCTGGTTGATCTGGAAACAATATCGGACATTTTCTTATGTCTTCATAAATCATTGGGCTTTCGCCCATATAAGAACCTGTGTTGATATCTCTTACTTTTAAGATGTTTAACGCATAGCCATTTAATGTGCCATGCATACCTTTACCAGAAGAATCTAAAACAAGGTTTGTAGTTGATCCACTTGGCTCATTAAACTTAAAGTACAAAGCAAGTTCTGGTTCAGCATATATGCTGCTGCTTTGATACGATATCATTTCATCGGTAGAAACAACACGCTTGAAATAACGAAACTCGTCTATAGCTCCAGAGAATGTTGTTGCTGGTGTAAACAATGGTGCAAGAATGTTACTTCCTGTCCCAATAAGCAAACTGGCTGTTGGAAAATTCAAGTTACGAATTGTAACTTGACTGCTTGTTGCAACCAATGAACCACTTACATAACCAAACAATTGATTGATACCACTTGTTCTGTTCCAAGTAAATGTAATAGGCGTCCAAGACTCTTTAACAAGCTCAACAGTGGCAGACATAACGTTTGTTGACCCAGAGGCAACAAAGAATGTTAAGCTCGCTGTAGGGGCCGTAGAACTCGAAAGAAAGCAACCAAAACCATGTTGTTCGGTTGCGCTTAAAGTTTCGAGTTTTTGGAAAACCATTTGGTTTGAGTTGGAACCTGATGCAGCATAGATTTGAAACTGAAACGAGACTGAACCCGATGTTGGATCAAGCCTGCTAGCACCGTTTGGATTCTTTGTAAGAAAAGGAAACGATGTGCCTGCGCTATCTTTTACGGTAATCCACGTACCTCTTACTGGTGTATCGCCAATGTTACTGCCAGAAAAGAAAAGATAACCTTTGTGCTTTGGAAGATTTGTAAACACATAGTTTTCATAACCTGTCATTTGATCGTAGAAAAGTTCGGTTTCTTTTTGAGTTCCGTCAAAAGGATAACGATCAAAGATTTTGTTAAAAGCTGCGTTAACTTTTACTTGAGCACTGTTGAAAAACACATGGTTTTCAAACAAACTCCAATCAACATTTAGTTGTTGAGTTGATTTAATACCAGAACCTATTGGATCATAACGAAACGATCCTGTTTCTCCAACAGGTGCTTGAGTTAAGAACGCTCCGTTTTCTGAAGAAAAGGTTGACAATCCTCCATCTGGATCAATAACTCCACGAACCAATGATGGACTGAAAACACCGGGACGTAAAGCAACCAATCTTTGAATTGATGTTGGTAATGTTGTCATGATGCGATAACCTTAAACTTAAACCCTTGATTTTCAATCAAATATGTTTCGTTGTTTTCTTTGATCAAAAATTGAATTTCCAAAGGTTTGTTGATTGGTAAGTCTTGCATATACAAAGTAAAATACATACCACCACCGTCCGCTGAAAGCTTTGTTCCAACATCATCAAAAGGAATCAACACTTCTTTTGTAAATGGATCAATCAATCTCCAATACATCTTTGGAAACACTTTTGGTTGAGCCTTATAAGGCAAATAAAAACTTTTAAGAGTTGGATCAAAATCGTACACAAAAACTTGCAAGGTTGTTGATTGATTGTTTGGGTAGTTTTCTTCTAGGTTGGTGATGTTAATACCGTAGTTTTGAGTGTTGACTATGGTGTTACGTCCACGAAGCTGATTGAAGGTTATAGATGACCCTGTAGCGAATATAACGGTATTATCCGGCGACTTCCAAACACTTTCGAACTCAACGCTTTTGTCTGATTTAAGAACCCCAGATAATCCTGTTGTATTCAAGGGAATAAACACATCAGCATAATAACTTCCTGTTTGAAATATTCCACCAAAACTTATTTGAGAACCTGTAAAGCTTTGAGAAAAATAATTCCAACTTGCTGACGTATAGTTTATCGACATTGAATGACTGAAACTATATGTTGTTGCGGTAACATATACGCTTTTGCTGGCAATTAGTTCTAGAATAATGCTACCAGAACCAGATACTTCAGTGCTGCCAGACATAAAGTTTGATTCAACACCAAATGGCGAATAATAGTAGCCTATTTTGTTGTTGTAATCAAAAAACGAACTTGCTTGATTGTCGAAAAAGCTATCGTTGTATTTTACAACAAGTGCTGGATGAATATTAGTGTTTCTACTTTGTCTTGAAGAAAAACGTTTAACAAATCTTGTAACTGTATCAGTTTCTTGTGACCCAGAAAAACTTAATCTAAATCCATAATCAGGTATGTCACCATTAAGTGTAGCAGAAACTGCTGTAGTTACATCGATTAGCAAGTCTTCATCACCTCTGGCAAAGCTTTGAGAGAAGCCTAGTGGAACATTACCAATAAGAGAAGAAGAAAGATAATAGTCTGCATTAACATCTGTTACATCTGATCCATAACCTATTCCACCACTTGTCCATGTTACAACTGTTGGATTAATTGAAGCAGTAAACCAGTTGACAGCATCTAAGTCACGATAACCAATAACGTCGTTACCACGACCTTCTTCCCAATCTTTTGCTAGCGGATATAGAATAAGCGTATAATTTGATGGAACAGTTTGCCCACCATACACATTTTTTATCGACACATAGCATTTAAAGCTTGAATCATTGATGTTAAGAATAGAACCAGTAAGAGCACGAAGTTCATTTAAATCAAAATGAATAAGGCCACGAGATAGTTCTACACCAGAAGTACCGCTTGGCACGGTGGTAGCGTTGTATAGCTTGAACAAATCAATGGTACCAGCTTGGCCTACGTTTGCATCCGTAGAAGCTGAAGTAGTTGGGCGTGTGCTATTAATTATTTTGTTGGTAACGTAGCTATCTTTGTCAGCTTTAAGAATACGATACATAGTTTTTCCACTATGATGTAAATAGCTGCTTTATATAAATCTAGAGAAGTAAGGAGGGCAGGTTTTACGAACTCTTTTGTGCCTTGCGTCTTTCCCATGAAGCTTTTATTTTAGCAGAAACTTTTGCTTTATACTCGGGATCTTCCCACCGTTTTTTTGATGTTTCGGCTCTCTGCGTTTTGTCAATCGAATTTCGTATCGATTCAATCATGCGTTTGCGATACTCTTCATCCTGCCATCTTGCTGAAGATGCTTTGCTATAGTTTTCGATAGCTTCTGGGCTATTCATCGAATTTACAACTTTCTCTCTAAACTCTGGGTCTTCCCACTGTTTCTTCCTTGTTTCTTGAAGTTTTTCAATCGTTTCTACACTGTGAGTCTTTCCTTTGCGTGCTTCACTCGCTCTAGCTCGCATTTCATCAGTATATACACGTTCTACCGACCTTAGTTTTTCTATTTGAGATTCACGATATTCTGGATCTTCCCACTTCTCCTTCATAAGAACACTGTTTGCTGCACCTATTTTCGCTTTTGCTTCGTCAGAAAAAGTTCTGCCACGCAAACTATCAGCCCTTTTTCTATTCGATTCTTCAGAAAAAACTTGCTCCGCTCTCGCTTGCCTAATCTTTTCTAAAGTTTCTTCTGCAAATACATTAGTCTTGCCTTTGTTCCACGGTTCGATACCAGTTTGTTTGCCCTTGTTCCAAGGAGTCTTTCCTTTAAGCTTATTCCTTGTTGCTTCTGGATCTTTGCTAGGATTCCCCTCCCTTGAAATCGCCCTGTCACAAAGATTGTAGCAGTTGTTTCCTTTATCATAATATTGGTTAATATAACCTTCTTCAATCATTAAACGCTCTTCTTTTGATTTGTCTTCAGTTACTTCAATAACTTCAAATAGAAATGCATCTTCACCACATTTGTTAAAATCTGCTTGAAGAAACTTGTTTTGATGCTTTTGATTACGAAGAGAAGATGAATGCTGATTCCAGCGAACTTTGAAAAGTTTCGCAGAACCAATATAGATTCTTCCATTTAGTTTATTTGTGATCTTATAAATTCCAGACTTAAGAGAATGACCTTCGTACTTGTATTCCATAAAACTTTACCTCTCCTATTACTATATAGTAAGGAGGTAACGTTTTACAAACTAAGCCGCTCTACCAACTAAATCAAAATCTACATATTTGATTTCAAACATTCCTCCCGGTGGTGGAATAAGAATTGAGTTGTTGATTAAGTTTGTTGTGATATCATAGCGAACATCGCTATACACACGATCACCAACAGTGCCTGTAACGTTTGTTGCTGTTATTCCTCTAACGCTCAACACACCAACGTTGTTATAGATAATGTTTCTTATGTCGTCTAAAATCAATGGTTGATCCATTTGAAAGTTTCCAACATTGAAGTATTGAATAAGTTTGCTTTGTACGTTTTGCAACACTAGTTGACGGCTATATGTGGGGTCAACTGTTATGTCATAGTTGATTTGTAAGTTAACAATACGTCCATCTAGTATATCGATAGCATCAGAAATCATACGATATTGATTGAGATATACTGCTATGTTCTTTTTAAGAAGGTCTGGAGCTAGTATTAGTTGGTTTAAATTGTTACGACACAAGATATAAAGCAAAGCACTGTTCGGGTTGTCAGGATTGTTTTTTATCGAAGCACGATATACACGGCCAAAGTTTGCTGGCAATGAATATATTCTTGCCATTAAATCTTCTTTGCTTACAATGCGTGATTGTGCTGCTCTAGCACTTGGGATTTGAATACGAAGTTCATCTAAAGTTGGTGCATCTGCACCACCCGCACCAGACACGTTGTTGTTTGCATCAGCAGAAGCTCTAACATCTGCGGCAATTGCTGATGATGGATTGTTTGGAAACTCTGTTAGCAACGTTGCTATATCTACAATGCTTTGTGGAGGTACATTATGACTTAAACCTCCACCTGCACGATATGTTACTGTGATTGTTACGTTTGGAGCTATAGCTCCCAATGTTGATGTTCTTAAAAGATTGTTTGGGTCAATCGTAAACCTAGAAAAGTTCTTACGGCCATACAAAGGCAAAGCCGCTTCAGAAGGATCTGGTACAAGATCGTCATTCATTGTTTGCCCAGAACCGCCACCAAAGGTTAATGTTGTTAAACGTGTTGCAAGTGCTGTTGTACGATAAAATCTAAATGGTGCTGGTTGAATCTCTAAATTAGCTTCAACATATTGTTCGGTTGGCGCAGCGGTTGAAGCAGGATTTCTATTTCTTACAGATTTAAAAACAGTATCTTGTGTTAGATAATCAACTTCGTAGTAGTTGTTGCCGTCACTATCAATAACTGATATAATGTCAGTTACGTCTCGGTTTTGAAGTGTGTATCTTTTAAACGGTTCAAATCCATTAACAGGAAATGATTCAGTGGTTGTAACGCTACTCAAACAATTTCCAGTTGCCGAAAAAATAAAGTTTGCAGGATTGTTGTTGTTGTCAACGTCACCAATAACATAGCTTATACCTATACCCGGTGTTCCGTCGCTTTTTGTAACAGTGAAATCTAAATCATCGATTAGTTGAAATTGAACTGATAAGTTGGAGTTAACAGTTGTGCCTTCTTTTATTATAGGAAGAGCTGTTTTGTTATACGAACCATCAGTATCAACAGGGATACGAACGTAAAATGTAACAGGTAGAACTGCTGGTGCGGCTCCAACAATTTGAACTCCAGCTTCTCTTAAAAGCTTTTCAAGGTTCTTTGATTCAACGGCTGTTTCAGCATTAAGTTCACCAAATTGGTGATCGAGATAAAAGCTTTGAACGTCACCAACATAAGACGCTAGCTCTAAAAGCAAACCACCAAATCCGTTTGCAGAAAAATCTTGAATTCGATCTGGAAAGTATATGCGTGCGTATTCTTCTAAATCAGCACGAAAACTATCAAAGTCTTTGTTAAGATATTTTCTTTCTTTAATGATTTGTGTGATTGATCGTCTGGTATCGATTGGCATTGTATTGTCACCTTATGTTAGATATGAAACAGTTTAACTCACCGCAAATGTTATTTGCAAACGTGATGTTGGTATCGATGCTCTTGGTATGCTATAATCTAACGTTATAACAACAACACCTAAACCGGGGCTGCTTGCAAACGTTTGTTGAGAACTATCAAAGCTTTCCAATTCAACATAAGGCATCCATTTACCAACCGCATCAGATATTCTTTGCATTGCTGCATCATCAAATGCACCTTTACCTAACTCGTATTCAGTTACCAAAGGCGCAATGTTTGCCCCATAATCGTACAAAGCCAATCTTTCACCCCAGTTGGTCATAATCAAATCACGAAGATTGTTTTTCATGGTTTCACCAACGGTGTAATGCATACCCAGTAAACCATCGTTGTTTTGTCCCAAACGCAACGGAGTTATGATACCAATTGGTTTTGGTGTGGGAGCTACAGATGATTCCTGAGTTGTTAGTTCAGCAGAAGTAATACCAACACTTTTAAAGCTTCTCATGTTCTATAACTATAAACCAAACAATCTACGATAAGCTTCATACGAAGTACGTTCAGTTAATTCGTCTGTTGCTTGCCATTTAGGTTCAGAAACTGGTTGCACCGGAATATTAGCCGAAGTTTCGTTTTGGTTTGTTTCTCCTCTTAATGCGTTCGTTGGATTGGTTTCATCTGTTGTTACCGAAGCAGGAACAACTGTTTTCGCAACGAAATCGTCAAACGTCATTCCTTCGCTTCCACTGTTCATATCTGAACTTAAAGCAGAAACAGTGCCTGAGATTTGCGGTATTTGTTGTATTGCTTGTTTTTTTGCTTCGTTAGCAGCGTTTTCACTTACTCCGCTTCGAAATTGATTGGTAGCGTTGTTTGCAGCTAAGTTAGATGCATCAATGTTGGCTGCATTTCTAGCATTGTTTGTTGCAACATCGTTTCCAGTAAGTTGTGGATCATCGTTGCAAAGAGGGAAAAATATACCAACAATCGGAATAGGATTAAGCAAGCTTTTTATAAAGCACCAAAGAGCTTTTAATATTGCGAACGCAATTGCAAAAGCCATAAGTTTTATTGGGTCTTGATTAGGGCTAGGATTACTAACAGCAGATAAAGGTGTTTTAAACGCTGCGTATATGCCTTCGCCCAAAGTTCTTGCTCCTGCATTCACAGGTGGAGGCAATGCGTTGATAGCTTGCTCGATAATGGTTATTTGAGCTTGTGCTATTAACTTGTTTGTTTGATTTTCTATTTGAGCTCGTGTAGCCGCAGCAGTTGTTTCTTGCGTTCTTGCTAAGTCGTCTCGGTTTGGCATAACGTTAACTAGTTTAAACTATTGACCAAAGATTTTAGAACTTCGAGACTTATAAACAGCTTCGTTTGTTTTTTGTCTAGCATCTTCTACTTTGTTGTTTAATGCTGATCGATTGCCTTCGCAATCTGATTTCAATGTTCCCCACGCTAAATCTGGTCCGCCGTGAGTGCATATACTAGTTGAAGTGGCGCATCGTCCGAAATTATCAACCAACTGACTATAAGCTGTTTGCAATGCGCTTATTTGCCTTTGTAAGCCTTCAACAACTCGTTTAAACTCGCTCCATTTGATATAAGGCTCGGTCCCAGCAAATTCATTTGCGTCCCCAACATTTAGTTCGCCTGTGGCACCTTGTTTGTTTCTGGGACGATCAGGAACAGGTTGTTGAGTTGGATTCGATCCACTTAATGCTGCTCCACCAAGAAAGATTTGCATTCCATCGATTTGGATTCTGCCTTCTGGAGACATATACATAAAAGCTAAATGATCTGTTCCAGCAGCTTGTGCATCTAAATCTTCTGGTGTTCTGTTTTTACCTTCTTTCAAAATCAACACAGAACCAGAAATAACATCACCCAAACTATCTTCGTTTGGTACAGATCGTCTTGCGATCAATCGAATATGATCGGCTTTGTTAACGATGTAAGAACTACCAACATTAGCACTAGAAGAAGAAAACTGAACTGGGTATAAACCATTGGGACTATAGTTGATGCCTTCTGGTTTTAATGCGTCGTTAACTGCTCCTTGTGTTGTTTTTGCTGTTTTGAAATTGGTGTCGCCAAGAGTTTTCATGCTGACATATATTCTTGCAGCATCATGAACAAAATCTGGATCACCTTCTTTGAGTTGTTCTACCCTACCATTCAATCTAGGAGTTTTATCTACTTCTTTTAATCCACGAGAGTTTGTAACAACAAAAGGGCTTGTACCTTTATGAGAAGCTTGAGCAGAAGGAATAGAACGATCTGATGGATCTAATATATAACGACTTCTACCAGTAACGATATCAATTGCACCAGCATAGTTTTTTTGTTCTATAGCAGAGCTTGTAACATACCCAACACGATCTCTGCCAAGCATGATTAATGAGTTATTCATGCCTTGAATAACAAACTCTTGTGGTCTTTTTGTCCAACGAGGAACTACTTCATAAGCGTGTTGCAAGCTACCAGAACGTGATAGTTGATATATGGTATCATATGGATTTGTTGCACCATCTTGCGGCAACGTTGTTGTGTTGCTTTCATTTCCTCCGTTTGGAAAATACGGAACATATAAGCTGCTGCTTCTGTTTAATGATTGGCTAACACGACGAGACTCAAAATATTCTTGATTGAATCTTCTATCGTTGTGTGTAAAGTTTGGATCTTCTACAGGCAAACCTTCTGGTGTTCGTGTAAGCCATTTTGAACCTTTCCAACCGTATTTTTGAAAGTCTTCAAAAACAATTGTTATTTGCTCTCCAACTTGTATGGGAAGCATGAAATGGCTTTGAAAAAAAGGAGCAATAAGAATCTTGATTGGAGTAGAGTCGCTTACACCATCAGAGATTGCAGTAGCAATAACGCTGTTAGCAGGAGCTTGTTCTACTTCTTCTGGATTAACAACCAAACGTTTTATACGATCACGATCTTCAACTGTTAATTCTTTTGGATTATAGATAACTTCTTCAACGGTTGCACGTTGAAATATCGGTGGTGAACCAGCCACTTGGCTGTTTAACACCAATTTAGACATGTCTAATGTAGGAGAAGTAGCTCCAGCTAAAACTCTTCCTACGTTAATGTTTTCATTAGGCATCGATCAATCCTTGCTACTACGTTTTATTCTGTCGAACAAAGAACGACTATCTGGGATTTCTTCGGCTTCTTGTTTGTCCTTGGCCTTATAAACCAACTCAGCTAACTTCAAAAGTTGAGTGTTGGCTTTTTCCATACGTTCCATATATTTTGCCATATGATCGCCATGAATAACATGTTGTTCAGCATTACCATGAACTTGAACGTATAAGTCGGTCCAAATCATATAAGCGTTTCTTCTATCGATCAAAGCGTTTTCGTAGATTTGTTTCCACAAAAGCTTTAAACGTTCGTCTATTGTTGTAATTGAATCCAACAACTCTGAAAACACGGCAAGATCTTGATCGGTTTTTTTGATCAATTCTCGCCCTGCTGGGTTGTCTTTTTCTATGTCTTCAAAGTTTGTCATGTCATCAATCAATTCGTTCATATTCTTCTTTGGCTGCTTTGTAATGACGTTTCATAAGAGAAAGCACAACACTAAGTTGCTTGGGCGAAAGGTTGGTTATTTCTCTTAAATAAAGCATTACAGCACGTTTGTTAAGAAAATCAAGTTCGTTAACGTTGCTAAACAACAAGTTAATTCCCTTAAGACATTCAAGTTCGTTATCAGTTATGGCTTTTGAAGAAATAAACTCCAATATTGTTTTGATTTTTTGGTGATCGCATTCTTCTACCAAACTTTCTTCTGGAGACGGTGAAACACTATGATTTTCTATTGTTTCCAAGTCATGTTGAGACAAGGCTTCAGTATCATCAATAGAAGTAAACACATGAACATTACGAACACTTTGTTTGCTTTTAATGATTAACCAATGTTTTGCAACAACATTGAAGTATGAGAATGCTTTGGTGCCTTTACTTGCATCAAACTTTGTAATTACACCATACAAAAACTCGATGCATTCATTTTGCAAATCTGCTTTGCTTTCATATTGAATTTGAAAACCATAAACGTTAATCAAGTTTTCCACAAGCTTGTTAAAAGCTGGAAGTATTTCACGAACGTATATGTCGTTGCGTTTGGAAGGTATTGTTTCAGCTTTGTAATCAACAATAGCTTGTTGAGTGTTAGCATTGAAATAAAACTCTTGTGGAGCTGCCCCGCCTTTTGGCTTGCGTTTGATTAGCTTTTTACCTGTTGGAATCATTCGCCCTCGTCTTCATCTACAAGCCGAATATAGCGTTGCTTGCTTCGTTGTGTAAAGTTTTGAATAAGCTTGTGCGTTGCGGTTTGACACATTTTTACATTTTCCATTGCTTCATCAACCGCTGCTTTTGTTTGTGGATTGTCAAAAAACATAGGAGTTTTAACGATAGCTTCCAATGTTTCTAATGTTCTTTCATGAATCTCAATCGCATCGGCAAGATCATCTTCTAAAATGAAAATGATTTTAGCCCATCTAAAGGCGTGGTAAATTACAAAACCTAAAGCGATTGCAAGTAAGAACGCTAAAAAATAACCTATCATTGTTCTTCTTTCAAATGCTCATTCAACACTTCTGAATAAATACGAGCTACAGCATCAAAACAATAATGTTCTCGGATTTTTGTTCCAAGCTCGGTTGCCCATTGCTTTGGAATCTGTGAGCCAGAATAAAACTTCTTTAATCGTTGTTTGGCATCAAGTTCAACAGGATTAGCCCACTTTACATCCTTCATAAAAATTTGATTGTCAACTCTAGATGCAGGAATTGTCATCAAATTATAGTCTACAGGAATAAATCTTCCATGCTTAAGGAACTCTAAATGACCGCTCCAATTTGTTGCAATAATGGGTAGATCACAAGCAGCAGCTTCTACAATAGGTAAACCATATCCTTCGCCGTGGGTAAAAGTTACAAGAGCCTTGATGTCTGGATGTGTATAAAGTCCATGCATTTCTTCATCTGTCATATGACCATGAAGTAGATAAAACTTTGGTCCTTTGTTCTTTGGTCCAACAATTTCTCCAACCAACTTAGAAAAGATATTCCTAATGTTTTGCTTGTCGAGTTGTGTTTGTGCGCCAGAGTTTGTTTTAACAACGATACCAACGTCAGGACAATCTACGAATGCGTCAGCCAGCCACTTCATTGTATAAGGAAGGTTTTTACGATCATTTTCTGTGTTGTTACCAGTGAGTTGACCAACAACAAGAAAGTTAAACTTGGTTGATAAGCCAAGGTCTACACTAATAGCTTCGGATAGCAAACCATCTGGAAAGCTTTCTGGCACAACGATAATTGGAACTGTTACTTCTCCTGTGTTTAGGAAAGTTTGCTTTGTGAACTCGCTTGGAACAATAATCATATCCATACGATTAATGCATTCAATCCAAGCTGGATTGCACTTATCGGTTTCTACACCTGCTGTTACCCCAACGTTAAACGTTCCAAGAAAAGGATTCCATTCATTTGGAAGTTGAAGTTGAATGGTTACATCATAGAAGTTCTTTTTGTTTCCTGCTGCTTGAAGAATTTGTCCAATAAGACCATCTTCTGCTTCAGTATCAACAATCATATGAGTTTTACCCCAACCAAGAGGTTCAGTTGTAATGTCTAGTTGGTGTGTTTCTGTTGCCACACGAAAAAGCCAGCGAGCGATTTGACGGGCGTGAACACCGTAGCCTGCATGAACCAAAAGAGGTGCTCTAAGTAGTACAGATTTCATTGTTTATAGTCTTCCTATCATTTACCAAACGGACGAAGTTGTTCACAAGTCCAGCTTTTTGGTTTGTTCGTTTTAAAACCGGTAATGCATTTATCCAACGTTTCGTCCCATTGTTTAATCATATTTTCATATGAAAACTCAAAGTTGCAATAATCAATGTTCTTTTCAGACAAAGCTTTTCGTTCCTCTGGTGTCATCTTATAAACCTTCCAATAAGCTTCGGCAACGTCAAGATAGTTAACGTGATCGTCGTAAATGTAAGGAACAGCTTGTGACCCAACCAAGGTTCGTGCTGCTGGTTCAATAGCCACTCCATTCTCCGACCCATCACGGTGATCTACAACTTGACGAGTTAATCCACCTGTTTTAAGAGCGATAATAGGCTTACCAGCCATCATGGCTGACAGAGTGGCTAAACCAAATCCTTCGGCCTTTGCAACGTTAACAGTAAAGTCTGTGATGTTATAAAGAGCGTTCATATCATTGAAATCAACTTTTTGAGTTGAAAACATAACGTGTTCATTAATACCAAGCTTTTCTGTGACAGCGATAAGGTTTGGACCCTCAACATCGTTTGGGTCTGTGTGCATGATTAGCACAGCCTTGCGATGCCCTTCTTCAGCTTGTAGACGGTCGAGAAACACCCGCCAAGCATTAAGAACATCGTTTGGCATTTTACGGGTTGCATTACGGTTAACCCATGTGCCAACAAACCAATCAGCTCGTTCTCCAAAGTTCTTCTTGCGAAGTTCTATTCTTGCTTGTTCTGGAAGAGGGAAATATACTTCTTTTGGAAAAGCGTGAGGAATGTAGTTTGTACGTTCTGGGAACTTTGAATTCACCATTTCATATGTTTTATATGAAAGGCAATTGATGAGGTCTGTAGACTTGTACCATACATCGTTGTAATCTGGATATGGGTCATTGTCCCATACATGCCAATAGGTTATTGGACAGATTTGATGAATTTCGTCTTCGATATCCCAAAGCCAAAAAAACTGTCTTGGGTCTGTGAAAAGAAGCACAGCGTCAGGTCGTTCGTTAATCAAGATGTTGCGAATGATTTCGGGGTTTCCGAAACCATCAACAGGTTTGATAACAAAGTCTGGATTAAGCATAACTGTGTCATAGTTTGGATGCTTGATTGCTCCACCGAGACAACGAAAGCTATACTTGCCTGTATTCAACAAGCCTTGAATAAGGAATCTTGCTTGAACACCAACACCACTTGTGCATAGTGGATGGTCACTCAACATCAAAATCTTGTGTTTGCGTTGTGGAACAACAACGGCTACGTCATTTGAACTCATTTAAAGGTTCTCCTTAGTAACCAGATATCGTAGCACAAACACAAGGTTATGTTTTTACTTATCTAATCTTTTCTTTCCAATACTCAATCATTTCATCGAGCAATGTTTCAAACGTATATTCTGGTTTCCAACCCAACACGGTTCTTGCTTTTGTTGAGTCTCCCTTAAGGTACTTAAGCTCTTCTGGACGCATGAACGCAGGATTTTGCACAACGTAATCTTGATAATTCATATCAAGCCTACGAAAAACATAATCAACCATTTCTCTAACTGAATGCGTTTCACCGGTTGAAACAACAAAATCATCTGGTGTTTCATGGTTGATGATTTTGTGCATGGCTTTTACATAATCTTTTGAGTGACCCCAATCACGATATGAGTCTAGATTGCCAAGTTCAAGTTTATCCGTCACTCCACGGTAGATTTGTACGGCTGTTTTAACCACCTTGTTGGTAACAAAGTTAGAGCCTCTACGTGGAGATTCGTGGTTAAACAATATTCCGTTAACAGCGTGCAAACCATAAGCTTTGCGATAGTTTCTAACAATAGAATATCCAAACAACTTAGAGCAACCATATGGACTTACTGGATGCATTGGTGTTGTTTCTCTTTGGAATCCATCTGAGTCTTGGCTGTTTCCAAACATTTCTGATGAACTAGCTTGATAAAACTTTGCGTTAGGACAAAATCTACGATAAGCCTCTAGCATATTCATAACACCAAGAGCATTAGTTTTCACGGTAAATTGTGGGATTTCAAAGCTGATTTTAACGTGGCTTTGCGCTCCAATGTTATAGATTTCATCTGGCTTAAGATCGAACAAAAGTCGGTCAATAGAACTTTCATCCAGTAAGTCGCCATAGTGGGTTACTATGTTTTTAGTAATATGACCGATTCGAATATCTTGATTCTCGGCCATAGAATTTCTACGAACCATACCATGAACTTCATAACCCAAAGACAAAAGATATTCAGCTAGATAGCTTCCGTCTTGACCATTGATTCCAGTGATAAATGCTTTTTTACTCATATGTTTTCCTCAATGAATGTTTTATCCAATTTTTGACCGTAGTACGGCCCATTTTTATGCTCGCAGATGATCGTATTATCTTCTAAGCATTCAAGACTATGACCACCTTCTAAAGTTATGTGTATCTCGCCTTCTGAAAGATCATGCGTTCCCATAAATGAATCATCAATATCATAATGAAAAACTCTGATCTTACCTTTGAAAACAAACCAAGATTCTTGCGCTATTTGTTCAGAAACCTTGATAGGTTTTGATATGTGCTTATGTGGACGAAACTTGGTGTTCTTTGGTTTTTTTATCACAGCGCATTGCAAGAACTCATTTTCATCAACCAAATCAACTCTGTCCGTAACGTTATTCAAATCATACATCACAAACAGCAGTTTATTTTTTTCTATTTTTGAATAAACTTTTTTCATACTTTTTTCCTACATGTGTAAACCAAACGATAATCCTTGATAGTCGCTGGCGTCTTCACCGTAACATTCGGTGTAATCGTTTCTAAAACGAAACCAGCATTTTTTAACAAATCTTTTAACGTATGGTTCGACCAAAGTATATGTCGCAACTCATATGAAAAAACATCAACAATCGTGTTGTTTTCTTTTACAACAACATTATTTTCCATAATCGAAATAGAATCGAATAAGTTAGTTTTCGTTGATGTTGATATTTCAAACGTTTTACTGCTTGCGGTTTTTGTCTTAAATGAATGTTCTGTTGGCTGCTCGATAGTACAAGCAACACCGTTCCAACAGTCAAACACAAACACTCCATTTGGCTTTAAACGGTTATTAATAGCATCAAAAAACGTTTGCAAGTCTTTTATGCTTTCAATGTGGTTGACAACATTAAACATTGATATTGCACAATCAACTTGCTCGGAGATTTTTAAATCAGCAACATCACAACAAAAACCTGACACATTTTTTATGCCAAGGTTTTTAAGCTTCAACAAACCAATATCAATCATTGGTTTAGATAAGTCAACAGCAATAACTTGCTTGAACTTTGGAGCTAACAAGATCGTGTGAGACATTGTACCGCAACCAATGTCAAGTAGAACGTTATGACTATCAGCGGTTCTCGTTATGTACTCGGCTTCTTTTGAATAGTCTTTATCTAGATAAAGGTCGTCGTAGCAGTTAGCCAGTTTGTCGTTGTACGTACTCATTCATTTTCTCACAAACGTATAAGATTTGTTCGTTTGTTATCCCAACAAATGATGGTAGACAAACACCTTCTTTGTATTTTTTAATCGATATCTCATACGATGTTTTCTTTTTCTTTTTCAAGTTAGAAAAACATGGCTGCATATGTAGAGGATAAAAAAACGTTCTGGTTTCGATGTTGTTTTCTTTAAGATGTTGCATTAACTGTTCGGAACCACCTGCAACTGTTGTACAAACTCGAAATGGTATATGGTTTGATTTATCGCTTTTTGGAACGATGATTTCATATCTGCTGTCTAGGTTTTGTTGATATGTTTTTAATATCGTAGCTTTTTTACTTATGATATCTGGTAGTTTTTCTAGTTGCACCAAACCGATTGCAGATTGAATATCTGTCATACGAAAGTTATAACCGATTTCTGGATGAATGAAGCTTCCACGGTCGATTCTACCTTGGTTGCGAACATAAAGAAGCTTTTTATATGTTTCTTCATTGTTTGTAACTAACAAACCACCTTCGCCTGTTGTAATAGTTTTGTCAGCAAAAAAAGAAAAACTGCCAATGTCACCGTAGGTACCAACATGTTTGTTATTCCATGTGATTCCAACTCCTTGAGCAGCATCTTCAACCACCTTTAATCCATGTTTTTCTGCAAAAGACATGATTGCTTCCATATTGCAAGCCATACCATATACATGAACAGGCATAACTGCTTTTGTTTTTTTACCAACTAGTTTTTCTGCCATACTGATATTGATATGCAAATCATCGTCAATATCAACGAAGACAGGTGTCGCACCGCACATTTCCACTGCATTGGCACTGGCAATAAACGTAAAGTTCGGTACTAATACTTCGTCACCACGACCAATGCCCAAGGCTCTTAATGCCATATAAAGCGATAGAGTGCCATTGGGAGCCAGCACTCCATATCTGACATTCATAAGCTTGCATAACTTTTCAACGAACTCTTTGGATTTTGGACCCTCTGTAATCCAGTTTGAATCAAAGCATTGTTTGATTGCTGCGTATTCTCTGTCATCGAAATATGGTTGAAACTGTGGGATTTTTTCCATGATTATAGCTCTATTACATGTTTGATGGTAGGCCAAAAGTTGTATTTGTTTAAGATAAGATTTCTAGCTTCTGTTATTGCTGGCAATCTTTTTTCATAGTCATCGTTTTCGATTAATTCAATCAACCTTGGTATTTCAGTTGCTGGCTTCCTTGCATCAAACTGAATAAACGAACCTTCTGGGAGATATCTTGAAAGGTTTGTTCCGCACCAAAATATTGGAACGCACCAACAAAGCAAAGAATCGCTTAATTGTGTACCAAAAAAGTCTTTGATGAAATCTTGGTTGTCATAACCAAGGCAATATTTATAATCTTGTAAAGCTTGAACTTTATCGTTGTTTGGAATCGATTTGTTATGAAACTCTATTGAGCCGTACAAATCCAATCTTGGATATTCTTTTAGAAAACGTTTTGAAAACAGTTTTCTTAATTGATGACCTTCGTTCATCACCTTGTTAGAAACAATGCTTGTTATATGCTTTGTTTTGGGATATGGCTTTTCAGCCATAAGTTCATCGTATGTTTTTGCGATTCCGCTATAACCTTGAGCAGAAGCTTGCACATTAGTACCATACCACCATCGAATTGGAAGATACCCAGTACCATCCCAAAAAGAAAATCGCTTGAACTCACCAACTGGATATTGGTTTTTTAAATGCAAAGATAACGCTTCTCTGTTAAAGTAAAGTCGTTTTTCTGGTTTAAACATATTAAGCAAACTCGGTCCAGCAACTTCGTCTTGTATAACGATGAATTCGGCTTGTTTCGGATCTTTTACAGCAACAACATCTTCCCAAACCCCTTCGCTCTTAGGAGTCTGATGTCTATAATCTTCTAGAATCTGCTCGCTTGATGCCCAAGGAGTCGCAGCGAAATATATTTTTCTCATCAGATAAACTCCACGCTTTTGTTTATGTTGTCAAGAATGTCATTCTTGATTTCTTCATTATATACCCCGGCCCTCAAAATAACAAGACATTTTTCTCCGTTCCCTAGAATTTTGGGTGTTTTTGATATTAACGTTGTTCCATACAAGCGTTTGTTTTCTTTTTTCAAATCGTTGTCTAACAAGCACACAATCTTTGTTGTGTCCAAACCAAACGATATCAAGTATTGAGAAAAAACGTGCGCTCCAAACAAGTATACTGGCGAACTAGCCTTGTCGATAATCTTGTTTAATCTTTGAACTTCGTCCAAATGAAACTGAATGTAGCTGCAAAAGCTTTTAAGATTCTTATCATACAAGCTGGTCGATAACTCGATTTTCTCTACATTCAAAGATTTTCTTGCACAGTAGAATATGCTGTGGTCTGTCATAAAATATTCTTTGTCTACTAAAGCATATCCATGTTTTGCCAACAAATATTCGATATAAGGTTCGGTGAGCAACATGGTGTGCTCAAAGTTAACGCAGTTGGTATAGTTGTTGTCGATCATAACCTGCATATTTGGAACGGAAAACAACAACAAACTAGATTCTTGCATAAAGCTTGATTGATGTGACAAAAACTCATCAACGTTGTAAACGTGCTCTAATACATGAGAATGAATCAAAGCATCAAACCGCTTGCTATGTTTGAAGTTGTTGTCGAAAAAACCTTTAACAACTTCAACTGGAACAGATTCATCCACCGAAGGATTGGGTTCTACAATAACCCAAAACGTTTCTTGGTTTCTTTTAATGTACTTTTTGGCAAGCTGTCCGTGCCCTCCACCAATCTCTAACACAGTTTTTACTTTGAACCGTTCTATAAACCTAGAAAAAGCTTCGTGATGCTGTTCCCAAAGCTTTCCTGTTGTTCCAGAACCATGAGACACATTGTATACTACGTCTAATGGAAGCAATGGATTAAGTTGAACCATGCCAGATTTCTTGCTTATATGCCAAGACATATCAGCAACAAGATCTTTGCTTGGATCTTGATCTACGCATCCCATAAAAACAGGAAAATCCTTAAAGGTATAAATGTGTTCTAAATCCTCTTTATCAAGGATTATATCTTTGTTTCGTTGTATCAGTTTCATGTGTTTAAAAACCCTTTGATTTGATCAAGTGTAAGTCCAACAGAGTTTAATGCCTTATCATCGATTAAAAGTTCGTAGTGTTTTTTCCCAAACACCAGCTCATGATAACGAACACCCCAATCGTTTAACTGTTGTTCTGTTATCGATCTAAGGTTTTCTTCAATAGCTTTAACGTCACCAGCGAAATGAGTCATGCCTCTTGCTGTGTACACAATAATCTTGTAACCAGCTTCGTATAAGCTGTTAGCCATATTGATGTATTCCATTTTTGGAACACAATGATGATATTTTAAAGCTCCTAACGATTCAAACTTACTGTCTCGTTCACAAAGAACGTCGTCTAAATCAAAAGCTATAGTTTTTTGTCTGCTCATAAAGTGAATCTAATCTATGATTCACCATTTGTTTTATTTCGCTGTCGGCATTTGGAAACAAACGTTTGATATGTTGAGTAAACTTTGGGTCCGACAAAAGATAGTGAACAGTCATCCATACATAACTGTCCTTTGTCAATTGTTTTTCATTGTGTTGATTGACCCATTTCTTCCATTTGCCAGAATGATAACAAATGCCAAACAACGTTTCATATGTTTGTTCGTCTTTCTTGCAAGTGTTGATATACCATTCGGTTTCGATTTGACCAAACTCAGGAGCAATGTTGATCGCATCTAATCCAACATCAAATCTGGGAGCTAGCTGGCGATGCTCGATCAAATAATCTCCGTTGTGTTCTTTGCTTAAAAGTCCAAACGGCTTGCAAGTCATGACAAATGCTTCTAAACGCTTTTGATTGAACTCACCTGTGTTTCTACGAGCGGCTAAATCTAAACCCGTACCTGATTGCACAACAGCATACTTGATTTGTTGATATTCGTGATCTTTAAGGTTTGATCTAACAATAGACAAAAACCGTTGTAAGTCTTCTGGTTCGTACTTTCTAATAGCTTCTTCGGTTCCAACTTCATAGAAAACGTTTGGGTTTCTTTTGTACGCTTGCTGTATAAGCTCGACCGTAACCAAAGCAGCTTTTTGCATATCTTTTTCTTGTTTGAAAGGATCGATATGAATAAGATCCAAGCTTTCAGCGTCGTGAAGAATTGAAACCAGCCCATCGTCTTCCGTGCTACCTTGGAGTGGCCCTCCATGATCTCGACAAAGAGAAACGTTTAAACTGCGAGAACGTACATAATCAGCGAAATTTGCAGTATTCCAGTTGTTAACATATCCAGAGCTATAATCAACTTGCCTTCTGGAAGGAATCAATCCAATAGGTGCTTTGCTGCTGTGATCGATAACAGCATCAACAACGTTCAAGCTCATTGGTCCAATGTAATATCTTGCGTTTTTCATTGTAGTTTCAAAAATAGGTTGTATTTCCCAAAGTAGTATAAAAAGATATCCAACGGATGCTCATGCAACGGAGCCATGTTGATCCATATAATAGAAGTTAGTATGTCTATGTTTTTGTAATCGATGTTTTTTTGACCGCAGAAATCGATTATAACCTGTCTACAGTCGATCAAAGACTTCTTGACGTTTATATCACACTCAACTGTTTCGTTGCCACAGAAATCGATTTTAAACTGATTGTCTTTAATCATACCGTGATTCACAATCAAGTTGTGATTGAGTTTGGCTAAGTCATAAAACATATCACCATGCTTTATGTCTCCGTTAAAGTCTTGCCTCCAATCAATCAATTTGATTCCTTGGCTTGTCATCAACACATTATCCAAGATAAAATCTCCATGATAGCCGGTTGATTGCTTTCCAGACAAACTATCAAAATCAACCATCGATAACAAATCAACCATCGATGGAACCTTGAATCCGTTTATTGTGTTTTCTGCGTCTTTTATGTTGTATTTCTTAAGAAAGCGATTTACACGATCAAAAGTTTTTTGTTTATAGAACGCAAGACAGTTGCTTTTGTGATTTGCGTTTGGTTTTTCAATCCAAAGGTTTGTGTTTGCCCATTTCAAAAGCTCTTTGAACTTTGAAATATTCACGCAGTCAGCTAACAAATCGCCTTCTACATATTCGTACTTGTAAAAGTTGGTTGTATGAGCAACAAGCTTTGGTACCATATCCTTCAAGTGCTCAAACCTAGCAACACGATTCGAACAAATCTTTTCGTCGTGAAAAAACTTGTAAACGTACCCATCAAAAATGAATATGTTTTCATCGTCTTTGTCTAAAACATGAAACGAAGATGGTATTTTTGTTCGAGCTATTTTTAACGAGTCAACGTTTCCTACGTCCAACCATGATTTGATTTGGTTACAAGAAAACTTAAAACCTTTTTCAATCATTTTGTTTATTGTGTGACAGTCGGAAAGTTCGTTTGATGGTTGCTGCAAAATCTCTCGGGTTGCGTTCCAAAACTCTTTATAATCGTATATACCCGCTACGCCAACGTAGGCAAAGTTGTAATTTTGTTCACCTTTTTCATTGATTGTAACAATCTTGTCTAGGTGAACGTTAAAGGTACGATAGTGATGACTTGCTTCACTTACACAACCAACAATCCAGTTAGAAGTAAGTGTTAAGTTTTTATGATATTCTGGGCCTAGCACAGTATCGCAAGCATGAAACACAAAAGGTTTTTGCAATACTGATTCACAAAGCGAGATAGAATATAGCAAGCTGCTTTTTGGTCCAGTGTAATGATCTACTTCTACAAAAGTAAAGCTACGATCTGGATAACAAAGCTCTAAAAACTGTTTAACATGGCTACCATAATAGCCAAGAGTAACCACGAACTCGGTATCTTTTGAATACTGATCGATGATGTGAGCTATGGTAGGTTTATCCCCAACACGTACCAAACTTTTGTTTGTGTACTTTGTTAGTTCTCCTAATCGTGAACCAGTACCACTGGTTGTTATCAATACCTTATAGTCGGCCATATTTGTCTTCAACTCTTACGATATCAGATTCTTCAAAAGATTCTCCAAGTTGTACTTCGATAAAAATAAGATCGTCGGTGCCAGTGTTTTTAATTTGGTGTTTTGCTTCGACAGGAACAGTAATAACGCTACCAACGCCGCAGGTAGTAACTTCTCCGTCTATTCTCACTTCACCTTGACCTTTAACAACAACCCAAACTTCGCTACGCTTAAAATGATATTGATAACTTGGAGCTTCTCCAGCTTTGATGAGCAGCTTTTTAACTTTGCAGTAATCTTCTTCTAAAATAGGGAGATAGTATCCCCAAGGTTTTGTAGTTATTTCCATTTTATTTACTCTTTCTAAAAATTAGATACGTCAGAATCTGTTGGTTGAAAACCTCGCAAGTTTATAACTTGATTCATCGATGTAAACTCGATCAATTGTTTATCAACGTTGATATCTTTTAACAGTTGAGCCACCTTTTGTTTATCATCTGGGAGCATACCATCCAAATTAATCGCATCGCCCCAATGGTTCCGACTCAAAGCATGAACAACAGATGGAGTCCAACGATTTATAGGAGATATTACTTCAAATCCGTCGTTGTTTCTACCATCGTTTCCTTTTGTTTCCCAATCATATGTTGACCAATTCGGAAACAAGGTTTTTAAAAACCATGCACGATTCCAAATAGAGTTCGAACAAGAAATCTTGTAAACGGAAGGTGGAGCGTTCGAATGCTCTTTCACAAACGTTACACCTCGATGCGTTTTGTATGGTTGCAACCAACCTCTGCGCCCTATATCATATTGCACAGAATTCCATAAATCAATCCTTCCAATAGAAGGATTCATCATTTCTTCACATATATCCAAAAGCTCAAAATCAACAGGTCTAATAACCAACAAATCTTCCAAGCTAAAGTAAAAATACTGATCTGGAAGTTGTTTAAAGAACTTAATCAAGTCATTTGACCACGCTGTTGGTTTTGGATCTCTTTTTTCAGCTAGCGAAACAAAATGTATGTTCTTTTCTAACTCAAATGTTGGTTTTGAATAGCCAAGGAAATACACATTCATATCGCCCCAATATTTGTTATACAAGTATTGGTAGATTTTTATCATATGATTGGTTTCATCCCTTATTGGGATGAACATGTTGAGTTTTCTCATGCTAACGAATCTATCAGTTTAATATCTTCTATGTCTTTTGGTTCGTTTCGTTTTGCTTTCAAATCACGAATAAAGGCAAGCGATACAAACTTAACACCTTTGGTATAAAAGTAGTTTCTAGGGTTTAGTACAATTTCATCAGCGGTTGTACCATACAACGTTTCCAGATATTGATTATGGCAATCAATCAAATCATCTTTAACAATCACATTGCTTCTTGTAACGTAATCTAAATCCTTACCTTCTCTTAAACCATACGCAGACAACACAGAGCTTACAGTAACAGCATAGTCGTCTACATTAGGAACTAGTTGCTTAAACTTAGCAAGAAGTTGATCGAACTTTGGAAACGAAACCTTTTTGGCATAAACCAAATGATGCAAGCTGTTGTTGTTAAACACGACGTTAGCTAGTCTAATGGTTTGTTCGTGTGTATCGTTGATATGAATGGTGTGGTTGCCAAGGTTAAATGCTTCTCTTATCTCACGTTTGGCCGCAACAGAGTTTTGCAAACTGTCGAACTCAACCAAAAAGAACACCGTTGGATGATCTGATGTAAAACACAAGTTAGCCTTTTCTCGATAACCTGCATAGTTGTTATGTGGCCCGCCAGCCCATGCTTCGTTTTCATAAAACTCTGCCATTAGATTCAATGGACCGTTTTTGATTAACTTGACACTTTTGTAATAAACAACCTTGCCATGCTTGTTAAGTACATCAACAGCTAGTTGTCCATTTCCTTTTGCCGCTGGAAACAAAGTAGCGATAAAAGTGTTTGGTTTTAGCTTGGCATATTCTATAGCTGCTTGATCTGCATAAACGTGGGACAAGCCAAGCTTTTGAAACATAGGCCAACCGCAATACATCTGCCCATCATTACCGTCAACACCTTGTTTGCATACAACTTGTTTGTTTAATGCCATTGCAGCGGCAACACGATGCGCTCCATTCAAAATATATTTTGAATCTTGAATAGGTACCTTGGAAACTGTTGCATCAAAACCTTTGTTTTCAATCGATTTAATGATTGATTTGAATTCGTTGTCAAACGCTTCAAAGGTTGTTTTGTTGGGGTTGTCATACTCTTTAAAGCCGTTCCAAACCTTGAGATGCTCTTTGTACGCATCTTTGAAGTAATCGGTTTTAAAACCCTCTACAATCGATTTGGCGTACATATATTTTACGGCCACATCAAATCTGTAAGGAGTCAATAACTGTTTTGCATCAATCCCATCGGTTACCTTGGAATTAAAATCAATCACTTCTTTTCTTGGAAGCTTACGAATAAATTGATCGGTTTCCCATTGTTGTTTTTGACGAATATAACCATCACTGATTGGGTTGTTACGATTATATGAGTACAATGGCTGATCGATGAACACAAAATGCTTCCCAGCCATTTCTAGCATGGGCATCATAAACGCTAAATCCCAAGCAACGGAGTAATGCTTGTTTGTTCTTGGATCGATTAAATCTTGTTCTTGTAGCGAATACCAAAGCTTGCTTTTAAAGGTTCTTAGATGTGAAGTAACAAACTTTGGATAAGCTCGATAAGAGCGAGCGTTGATAACTTCTTGTGGAAATGCTTCACAAATACCTTTGGCTCCCGTGGGCCAATCGTTGTAGCTGCCATATGTCAAAAGACAACTAGGCATTTTGGTATATACCTTGTTGATAACTGTTAACGATGTTGGACTAAACAACCAATCATCACCATCAATAGCCATCAATACGCTTTCTGGTTCTTTTTCTGCTTGAAGATACTTAAAACCGTTAACGATGTTATACAACGCACCTTGATTGACTTCGTTGTGTATTACATGAAATCGTTCATCAAGTTGTAGGCTGTTTATCGCTTCCTTTGTATTGTCTTTTGACGCATCGTTGATAACAACACATTCAAAGTTCTTGTGTTGTTGTGTTGCAATAGATTCCAAACATTTTTTAATCCATTCTTGGGCATTATAAACTGGAACAACGATTTTCATTTTTGTGTTCATTTAACGTTCTCCTTGTACCAAACAAAGGTTTCACGAAACAAGTCAGGTGTAACTTTTGTTGGTTCGAATCCAAGCAACGTTTTTGCCAAACTAACATCAGCCAATGTACGAAGTGGATCACCTAGTCTTGCTGGTGCATTCGTAACTTGTACATCAAAACATTCTTCAAAAGTAAGAAGCACATCTTTAATAGGAATAGAGTTACCACCACCGATATTAATACATGCGTGTTTCATATGACTAGTCATTGCTAGCAAATTTGCTTTTGCAACGTCTTTCACATAAACAAAATCTCGTGACGATTCACCTTTACCATCCAACCGAATCTTCTTGTGTTTGATACCGTTTTCGCACCATGAAGAAATAACATTAGCATATGGTCCCGAACCTGCTTGCCTTGGACCAAAAACATTGAAATATCGCAAACAAACGCTTTCTACACCATAAAGGTTATAAAACATCTTGCAATAATCTTCGATAACGCTTTTCTGTAAAGCATACGGAGACAATGGGTTTTTGCTGCACGATTCTTTTGTAGGAAACATATCAGAGTCACCGTATACAGCAGACGAAGAAGAAAACACAAACTTTTTGACTTTACCAGACCTACAAGCGTCTAGCAATGCTAAAGTTTTCGACACATTAACGTCGTTTGACAGCATAGGATTGTCAACCGAATAAGGAACGCTCGCTTTTGCCGCAAGATGCAAAACGTAATCGTACTTACCATCCCTTATGTTTGATAAAATACCAAAATCATCAAACTCAAATTTGTAAATTTTAAGCCGAGAATTTTCATAAGGTTTCAAATGTTGAAGATTGGCTTGTTTCCCGGTGTCTAAGTTGTCTACAGCCGTTACGTTGTAATCTTGTTCTAGTAGTAAATCTACAACGTGACTACCAATAAAACCAAGCCCCCCAGTTACTAGCACATTCTTCATGGACAATGCTCCGTTCCGGCATATGGACAATACTTACATGATTCTCTGTTCTTTGGAAACATACGCTTTTGAATATAACCCAGCATAGTATCAATCGTGCTCATAGCTTTTTCTACTGCCTTGTCACCAACACTTACTGTAACAAGTTCACAGTTATTAGCCTTCTTGCTTCTACGCAAGAGAATAAAGCCACACTTGATATCCTTGAGAGACAAGTTATGCTTTCTGGCATAGAAATGTTTATAAAAGGCAAGCTGCATCGTTTTCTTGGGGTCGATACGCTTGGCTAGCGGCCAAAAGAACGAACAAGTCTTCCAATCAATAATCCAAACAACTCGCTCACCCTTTTTGTTTACACCTTCAATTACTCCATCGATAAATCCCTTGAACATATGATTGTGATTATCGATTGATTCCATCAAAGGTAGCTCGGCAGCAACAAACTTCCAATCACCAAAAGTATTTTCCATAAAGGCTGGTACCTCTGAAAGAATAGGTTCAATGGTATCGTGCCATTCGCTTTCCTTTAGCTCGCTAGCATTTGGAAGCTTACTGAACATCTCGGTAAGGTTTGCTCTTACTTGCTCGATAGGTGGCATTACCTTGGTTGTTAGGTATTGTTCTAGTGCATCGTGAATAACTTGACCGAACTCTGTATGCTCGGAGGGACCGTCATTCTCGGTCTTGACTTCATCAAGATACTTGAGCTTGTGTTTAAACGAACAATCCATCCAAGTAGCGATCTCTGAATAAGAGACATGCTTACGAAGTTGAATATATTCTACGTTGGTAGGTGAAGAAAAATCAATGTCTGTTGAGATTGTCATTTTGCTATCTAAAAGGTTGTCTATACTATTAGAGTATAGCACATCCTTTTTAGCAATCTCAAGTATTTTTAAATGTTTTTTTGTTATTGTTTGGTCTTTACTCATAGAGTAAAGTATATAACTCACCGTTTTGGAAAGCTAAATATTATGAGTTTTCGGGTGGTGGTACCACGGTTTGTACTGGTGCGGGAAGTTGCTTGGAACTCTCGATAACTGGAGGACCGGAAAGAATCTCTAGAACCTCTACACGTTCGTTACTTGCTTGAATTGAATGCTTTGTTCCAGCAGTGATAATAGGATGTGTGCCGGGAAGAATTTTCTTCTTCATAGCTCCAACGGTATAATCACCACTACCTTTCAAAAACAACCAATCCTTAACAGTGAAATCTTGTGAAGTATAAAGTTCTGTTGCTTTGCCAGCTTCAACCCAAATCCAAGTAACTCTAACATATGGAGTATCCCATAATACCTTTGAGCCGCCCCATGACCTTTTGTTGCTACTGAATAAACTCTTAAGCCATTTAAACATCTTTAAATCCTTTCAATCCACTTTAACTACTTTCGAGCAGGAAGTTTCTTAGCCGGAAGCTTGCGAGGTGGTGGTGGTGGAGCTTCTTCTTCTACGTCGCATTCGCATTCATCAATCAAAAGTTCGCAGGTTTCGCAATATTCTTCATATTCTTCCGCAGCATCATCATCACAATCCTCGTCACAGGTATCGTGTCCATCACCGTGCTCACAACACTTAACAACAACCTTTTTAAACTCGCTTACAGTTAAATCGATTGCTTCTTTGAGATCAGTTAAATTTTCTAGAAAGCTTTGAGGAACACCACCTGTTTTTTCAATTTCTTCAATTGAAGAAGCTACATCAACAAGTAGCGATTTCAAACCACCAATGTACATTCTTGCTTTAAGAGGATGATTTACTTTTTGCATATATACTCCTGTTGTTAACTAGCGACGATATCCAAACTTAACTCTGCTTTGGAATTCGCAAAAATTGCGTGCTCCAACATAAGAAAACGCTGAACGCAATCCACCAGCAATTTCTTCAACAACAACTTTAGCACTTGCCTTCAAGTTAGTTGTTGTGCTTCTACCTTCTGGTGTTGGCAAACCTTTATCAGCTTCTCTAATCACGGCCATTGCATCCCTTGATGCCATACCACGATAAATTGGCTTGTATGTATGAGTGATTGGGTCATATACTCTTGACCTATCTGGATTCTCTGGGCAACCTGCAAAGAAATATCCGCTCATAACCGCTGATGCTCCAGCACCAATAGCCTTGGCAACGTCTCCATAAGCTCTTGCACCACCATCAGCAATAACAGGCTTGTCAGTGTTTCTTGCACAACGCATAACTGTTGTAAACATAGGTGTATTAACACCTGTTACATTCTTTGTCTCACATACAAACCCACCACCAATACCAACCTTAATAGCATCAGCACCCCATGAGTCAAGATCATGGACGGCTTCTGGTGTTCCAACGTTTCCTGCCATGATGAAAATATCTCTACCAAAACGTTTACGCAACCACTCAATTGTGTTTTTCATCATTTGAGTGTGACCGTGAGCAATATCAACCACAAAGAATCGAGCACCAGCTTTGTGAAGAGCTTCTGCTCGTTCTTGCCAATCTCTATTGGTGCCAATAGAAACAAAACATTCGGTATCTCTTTGAGCTGTTGCTTGAGCATAAGACAAAACATTGTCTTCGATTGTCATAAATCGATGAATTGCACCACAAGCTCCAGCATGAGAAAGCACTCTGGCCATATCGCCTTCTGTAATCGTATCCATGTTGGCAGAAATTACAGGTACTTTTAGTGTTAGGCTATGGTCGCTATCAACACTCTCAAGCACAACAGATGTATTCACTTCTGATCTACTCAGAATATCTGAGAAATCAGGGAAAATAAACACATCGTCATATTCGTGAAAAATCATATTTCGTTACCTTTCTTATCGATGTTAGCAGATATTAAAAACAAAGTCTAGTTATAACTGCATGAAACTCACAAAGCAAAACATCGCAATGATTAAACAGTTTGCGGCTCATTGCATTAAAGAACTTGGTCTTAAAGGGCCAGTAAGAATAACTTTGTCCAAGCATCAAACAGGTATGCCAACCGCAGGATACTTTGACCCTAATAACTGTGAGGTGTTTGTTGCTGTGCATAATCGTGCTATAGCAGATATTATGCGTACAATGGCTCATGAGCTAACTCACTGCCGCCAACAACAACAAGGAACGTTGTTTCCTATGGATGATGAAGGTCTTCAACCCCTTGAAGATGAAGCTAATACTATGAGCGGAAGACTTGTAAGATTTTACGGAAGAAAAAACCGTGACATATACGCAGACTTAATTTCAGAAGGATTAAAGGGTTTCCTCTACAATCCTCCAAAATCTTGAAGGTCCGTCAATCAAATATTCTTCAATCTCTGGAATGCTTTTGTTGAACCATTCTTCTGTGGCATGAAGAACTTGATCGTTAACAATAGGTGTTCCTCCCAACAGTTTTGTTTCTGTTGTTATTCTGGAGCCTACATCCATATCTCTTGGAAAGAATACCAACCCCTTACTCTTCGCTAGTTCTTCCAAGAATCTTTCATTGGTTAATCCCTTAAGAAGAACATAAGGCATATTCTTTTCTTTGCAGTATTTCACCGCATCTTCTGTGCCTTTAATCCAGCTATCTGAATCAAGAATAGCCCATCTATCTTCTGGCACAAGCTCACCAGCTTCTTTACGTTCTCTTACCTTTCTAATGTTTAGAATAGTTTCTGGGTAGAACGTAGAGCTTTGAGTAAAGTCTTTTGTTTTGCCTTTAAGTTCTGGATACAATCTATAAAACTTGTCTCTTTGTCCGTCGCTGCACCAAAACAAAACCTTGGCGCAAGTCATCCAATGAGCCATATATTTGCCGTGTGGAGTTTTTTCACAACCGCAACTACCAGCTTGAAGCTCATGCTTTTTGGTAGAACGTAACACACAAGGTTTAAAGTCATACTCAAAGAAATAGTATCGAACCTTGTGATCGATAAAAGCTTGCAAGACATGGGGAGGAATCATTGTTTGATTGCCAATCACCCATATCTTGTCATGATGCTTTTTAACCATTGTTTCTGTTACACTGTGAGAGTGCATTTGAAACAATTGTTTAGGGCAAGCTTTAATGATAGCGTCTGAGGTTAACTCAGCACCACCAAGAATTTCTGTAGCGAAAAAATCTTGAACGAAAATAACTTGCGCTTTGGCAGGAATATAGAATTCTTTAGGTAGACTTGATAGCATGAGCCATAGTCTACAACAACTTTATTCATTTGTGGTGATTAAACCATTAAAGATATGAGCGATCACATCAACGGTCCAACCATTACCCAAAGCATGATATCGATGTGTGTTGGCAACGCAAGCAGTGTAATTATCTGGAACGGTTTGCAACCTTTCAAACTCTAGTGGTGTAAACTTTCTTTTTCTGGTTCCGTCATCAAAGTAATAAGCACCACCGGGATTTTTACTATAACCCGCAATAATTGTTCCTGTTTTTGGTGTAGCTGACGTACACCACGGCTTAACCCATTTCGTTCGTTCAAGTGTAGCGATCGCTAACTCGGAAAGATAGTATTTCGGCAAAGGATCGCTCTCCAAAATACTATCCAACGTAATGTTCTTATCCTGCGGCAATCCCTTAAATGGAATGTTAGTCCAATATAGTCGGCGTCTGTTTTGAGCAGACACAAGCGCACTGTTAATGTTAACAGGCTCAACACCAAGCAGTTTGGTAATAACCTCTTGATCTTGCTTTTTCATTACTACATTTTCAAGAAGAAAATACTTGGGATTGCATTCTTTAAATACCCGCACATATTCAAAAAACAAACGGCTGCGGGGGTCGTTGAAAGATTGCATCTTTCCTGCGGTACTAAATCCTTGGCAGGGACTTCCACCAATCAAAAGATCGATAGGTTCAAGTTGAGAAGCAGTAACCGATTGAATCGGTCCAAGTTGGATTGTGGCTGGATAGTTTGTTTGCGTGATCTTGATTGCATTCTTCTCAATCTCTGATGCGTAGTATTTGTTGTACTTTACTCCAGCACGATTTAATGCAAGCTGCCCACAACTCATACCGTCAAACAAACTAAGCACATTCATATCATTGATCCTTTGTATGATCTACGATTTTTACTGTAACTTTCTTTTCGGTTTCAATTCCATACGGCTTACCATCCCGATATAGAATTTCGCAATATCCCGAACCAAGTCCCATCGTTAAATCTTCTGCACTAACTGTTCGCAACCTTTTGGTATGAATATTTGTTCCAATAAAACTGTGTTCTGATACTTCTTCTACTTTATATTGGTTATGTTCCACGCCTACATAATCACCAACATTAACGGTGTTTAGAAAGTTTGCTACACATTCAAGGTCTGGAAACGTTTTCTTGTACGACATATATTTCATGATGCCGTTCAAATGATCTCGGGTTTGCTTTCCTGCATAAAACATTTCTCTGGGATGGTTCTTAACCTTAACTGTGACTTCTTGTGTTGTTACCTTTGACATTGATCGTTACTCCTTGTTAGATGACAGCATAACACCTTTATATTCGATTGTTAATAGGTTATACGAGTGCCAGTGTTGGAGCTGCACATGATAGTATCAACCATCCAACGATGCCATTACCTGTTAACACCTTTGCTATATAGTTCTTTGTGTGCCATTCCTTAGATTCGTTTATCGCTAACACCACACACAACGTATTTTCTTCTACGATTCCAATATGCTTATAACCGTTGACAACGTTGTTGTTGTCTTTGTAAATTCTATCGTAAAGAGATGCAGTTCTTTCTGTACGATATAATTTACCTATTATTAGCATACCTCAAACTCTTGGGTCAACAATTTTCATAACACCATATTCATTAGTGCTAATAGTATATAGTGCCTTCTTGATACCATAAGCGTACAAAACTTCTTGACACATTGGACAAGGCTTTGCCATCGCCAAAGCCATATTATTCTCATTGTCAGTACGAAGCCGTCGAACAACAACAATCTTGCTGCCTCGCAGATCAACCTTACGCCGAACGTTCAAAACAGAATCAACCTCGGCATGAATGCTGTTGCAATGAGGATTGGTCTTATAACGTTCCTGCAATCCAGAGCTTGCACGGGAATTATATCCCACGGACAAAACCCTGCCACCAGAAACGATCATTGCGGTTACCCACGCAGGAATATCAGGATCATGCCTATGAGCACGGGCAAAACTCAACGTAGCTTCAATCAGCCGATTCATATGAATCACTCGTCATTGTAGTATTCCAAATAAAAATCTTCTTCGGTTTCTACAATTGGACGAACAAATCCACGCTCTTCTCGACGGCGTTGTTCACGCTCTAGCGCATCTTGCCCGACAACACGAGCCTTTCGCACACGTTGAAAATTCTCGCCGCTGAACCGCTTGTTCTTGTTGTGATTAGCCATTGTCTTTTCTTTTTACTCTATCAAACCGGAATGTAAGAAACGGTGTAGTCGTGAAGATAGTGCATACCAACCTCGGCTGCACGCTGATGAATGGTAGTGGTAACGCTATACTTGCGAGGATTAATCGTAACAACCTTGTTATCACGATCAACCGTAGCAATCACTGTGTTATAACTGCGAACCTCGTTACCATTCATGGTAAGAGCACCAAACTTAAAGCTCTTGCCAGTGTTAACGAACGTCACAAACTCATTTGAACGGATGCGAGCCATTTGTCTTTCTGTCTCTCTTTCTAAAAGAGAATATCACATGGTTTGGAATATCTAAATCAATTTTCTACGATTTTTATTTCGCTGGCCCAAAACGAGCAAAAACCCACTTTTCCTTCGGATGTAAGGATTTTCACTTTGAATATTTTGTTGTTTTTTGGATATATCGATTGGTATTCGGCTGTTGTTTCAAACTCACCAATTAGCTCTAAAGCTACGAACGTTTGCCCCAACGACAACCTTGCAATTTCTTCAAATTCAAGATTGAAGACCACCGTTTCAACAACGTTGGAGTGAATTAATTCGTAGATTTTACCAACTTCGATATGCATTTTAGTTTAATTGAGTTTTGTCACATAGCCCCAACCGAATCAAAGCAGACACAAACGCTTCTTCATCATGAATCGGCAGAGTAAAGCCTTCGTTGTATTCTTGAATGTTTTGCACAATGGTTCTCATGTACTCTTCATTGTTCATGCTTTTGTTATCTGGATAATCCTTGTTGCGGATATAAGCCACAAGATCCTTTGCGTCGGTATATGTAATTACTTCACGATCAAAGTTTGTGCGACCATAAATAACAACAACATCACCCGTCTTAAACTGATGCTTTCCCGTCATTTTCTTGTTCCTAAACCACATTAGTTTTCCTGACTTTCAAAGCTATACACATTATAGCTATGTCTCGTCAAGTAGTTGTTTGTTTGTCGTTTATGTTTTTATGTTACCAGCCGATAACAAACATTTAAAACGTATGCATATATAGTGTGATCGAATTCATTTTTCCTTTAAAAACAAAGAGTTTGCAACTTTTCAATCCCAACAATCATTGAGATCATCGTTGCAAGCATCTTCAACGTCTAGCTCGTTCTCATAATCATCGATGTATTCACGTTGAACGTTGCGCTGACCACCACGGGGCTCATTCAGCGAGCGAGTGTGAACACCACCCTTACGGTTCCAAGCATTAACAGCAATCCAGTTACGAACTTTGTATTTCATAGTTTTATACTATCATGTGTTTAAGATTATCTAAACGTTTTTTTCTTTTTCAACAAAGTGTTGATAAGAAACGTAAAATTCACCGATTAATCCGTCATACATCAAAGCTTTGTAGAAACTTGAAGATATGCTTAAAAGCACAATAGGTTCACTACATGGATAGTTAACCCATTTTTTTGGTTGAATTCTTACCATGAAAGTTTTCGATCCGCTGGCGGGAGCGATGTAATATATCTTACCTATTACAAGTTTTTCCATCAATCAAACGTAATCTTTCTGGTGCCCAATACACACCAACAGTTCCATCATTCAACAAAACACGAACATTAATCAAGTCGGAATTTTCAACGTTAACGTCAACGTTTTTGTCTAGAACCATCAACATCGATGTATGCACATTGCAAAACTTCCAACCCTCACCATACACCGAAACCATAAAGCTGGTTGAGTGGCTATCGGGGAGGAGCTGCACCGTATAAAGCGCACCAATAGTGATACTTTCTGTATTCATACACGCTTCCAATGATTTTTAAGTGCTGATTCTGAAGCACGAAATTTTACAACATCGCCTGTTGACAACAATGCTTTTACCATATAATGAGCGGCGTCAATGTTTGTGTATTCAAAATCTAGTTTCTTAACTTCTAGTATCACAATCAAATCACCTTTTTCTATGAAATATTCCATAAAAGTATATTTCCAAGGTGCAACATACAAACCACCACGTTTAATGTTAAGCAATGATTCCTCCACCTACAACTTCATCGCCACGATAAAACACACAGCTTTGTCCCTTGGCTACTCCAAACACTGAGTCATTAAGTGAGACGTTAACTTCATCGTTAACGCTCGTAATAGCCTTAACAGTGACAGGAGATGAATGGTAACGGGTAACTGCTGCAACGTTTGTTAGATCGCCATTAAAATCGATTCTGGCATTAACAAGCTTAAGAGTGTTTGTGTTTGCTTGTTGTCTTGTTCCAACCACAACATCACCATTAGAAGGAATAACATTAAGAACGTATCTACGCTCGGAGCTACCTCCAATACGTTGTCCTGCTACATACTTTGTGTAGCCGTCATGCTTGCCTAGCACCTGTCCATCAACATCAATGATGTTACCAGCGTTAGATACCACACCGTTTCGTTCCAAAAACTCATTCTTTGTTCCTCCAGCGAGAAAGCATAGATCGGTACTATCCTTTTTATCAGCAACGTGCAACCCGAATTCACGGGCAATAGCTCTTGTATCATCCTTGCTATCAAACTCACCAAGGGGAAACATAAGTCGAGATACAACAGAAGATGGAGTCTCCCATAGGAAATAGCTTTGATCCTTTTTTAGATTCTTTGCCCTTGTGATTCGTCCGTTGCTAACCCTAGCATAATGCCCTGTAGCAATATACTCACAATTAAAATGGTTTGCAACAGCAGCAAGAACTGGAAGCTTAATGGTACTATTACAAGTTACACAAGGATTATATGCAATGCCTTGCTTTGCACCATCAACATATCGATCAATTACATTCTTCTTAAAGACTTGCTTCCAGTTTGTTACAAGATATTCAATACCCATCTTGTCGCAAACCATACGAGCATCACGAATATCCTTAAAGGTACAGCAACCTTCACCTTCATCGCTGTCAAGGGTTTCAAGTAGCTTAAGAGTGTAACCGTAAACTTCATGCCCTTGTTGCTTTAGAAGCGCAGCAACAACAGCAGAGTCAACACCACCGGACAAACCTACAAGAACCTTTGCCATGATAATACCTTTCAGTCTGAAATTACAGCATCAGCAGTAACAACATCATCAAAGATATATGGTGATTCTGGTTCTGACATTGACGTTTCCCGTGCGCTGTCAAGCACTTCTGCGTCCAATGACCAATAATCTCCCCAACGAGGAGAACAACCAACAATGAACAACGAAACCATAACCGCTAGAAACTTCATAACCTACTCCTTGTAAAACAAGGATATCATAAGCTTAAAGAAATATAAAGAAAATATTTCTATGGATAAAGCTTGGAAATAAGCCTACCAGCCAAAGAATGCATTCTACAATGCATATATTCTTCTGCTAGTGCTTGCGGCAATCCAGCCGTGTTAATTGTTTCTTCAATCTTGTTAGCTAGCGATGGATGGGTTATAACTCCTAAATAATTTCCTTTAACTGTTAAAGGAAACAATTCAAACGTAGCCCCATGCGGTAGTATATGCGCTCTTACTACCCCAAATGCTATTTCATCCATAGCTTTCAATCACGAGCATCCCGTGATGCATCGCTCACGGCTGTAGCTGCGTCTGCAACAACATCGGAGGTTGCAACATCCGAACGTGCATCCAACGTTGCAACGTCGCTAGCTACAACAGCATCCGAAACTACAACATCGTCAGCCACAGAAGCTTCTACAGCTACGTCAGAAACCACATCTGAGGATACAACAACATCAGAAGGTACATCAGAGGATGTAACATCAGAAGCAACTTCCACTGCTACATCAACGGCGGCATCAGAGCTAGCTGGTGAGGTACACCCATTGCAACCAGCAATACCGAAAGCCAATACAAAAACGAATGAACGAATACTCATAATATCTCCTTTTCGACCGTTAGGGTCATCAGTAAGTATGTCAAAACTTTATGCATAAGTAAAGCATATATATCACAAGGTTGATATGAAAAAATATGTGAAAGAAGACGCACAACAATCTGCCGCAGCAAAAAAACTAAATGATCGCCTAGCCAAGATTCCCGGTTTAGAAGCTCTTATGCAAAACGTTACAAAACGTGATGATGCAGCAGACATATTAGCCGCTATGGCTGAAAAACTTGGCGGGGACAAAATTGCTGGTTCGAAAATATTGAAAGGTGCGCTTGAACTTGCTTCTGCAAAGGAAAAAGAACCCGAACAAAAGAAACCACAAGCACCACAAGCGCAACAAGCAGCAGCACCCGCAGCAGGAAAATCAGCAGCACCAGCTCCAGCAGCTCCCGCTGCACAACCAGTAAAAGAATCTTTTATATCGGTTAAAGCGTTTGTTGGTTATTTGTTTGAGTAGCTATTAGCCGTTACGTTTGTAAATGGGCAACAAGTAGTCACACACAAACTCACGCATAGCCAAAACAACAAATTCGTCGATACCGTCTTCCTTCTTAAACTGAATTTTTACCAAGTCGTTATCGTACTTGGACAAAAACGTAACTTCAGCACCCTTTGGTATCCTTGTTGCGGTAGGAAAATTTTGATCCTTAACAGGCAAACAAGGAATCCATTCGATGTTTGATGTTACTCGATACTTTCGATACACGAAAACGGGTTCTTTGATTGCCATATTTCCTTTTGATCCTTTACTGCTATAGTATATCAGAAAGTAAAGGAATTCTCAAAGTTTTTTTTAACGCTTAAATTAAGCGTTTTTATGCTGTTGGGGCAGGGGTAGCAGCAGGAGGCGGTGGGGCTGGAGCGGCTTCTGGTGTTGGAGCAGCAGGAGGCGCAGCTTCTGGTGCTGATGGTGTTGCACCTGCTTCCATACCTACAGGTGTTTGATTTTGTACAACTGCACCAATGTTGCGAAGTTGTTGGTTAAGCTTAAGCTTTTCCTCTGACGACATATTTTTAAAAATGGTTGTAAGCTTGCCATATACTTCTGGGTCTTGAAAGCTTTTACCGGAACGAACCGTGTTAAATCGATCCAAGATATGATCTAATGTAATTGCTTCACCGGTTTCTTCGTCGGTGGGCACTCCTGCTTCCCCTGCGGGGGCTGGAGCTTCAGCTTGTTCTTTTAAAGCTTTTGCGGCTTCAAACAAAGAAAGCGCAAGAATGTTTTTTCTCATTGACATTTTAAGTTATTCTCCATTGACTAAATATCACGTTTAAACGAAACATTCACATCAACTGTTGATGCATTGATATCTTTTCCAAGAAAGCGTGTAATCGAAAATGGGCCAACCGCAATTTTGTATATTCTTTCTTCCATTCTGATTTCGAAATGACTAACCTTGGTTGCAATGTTCGCCAACAACCATGCATAATCAAATATCAACATTGTGCCAGTTAGATTGAACTTGTTGTTTTGCACAAGAAACTTGTTTGCTTGTACAGGCACAATAGGAAACGTTTCTTCCACAAAGCATAAAAGTATGCTTAATGGATCAATAGTTGGCATAAAAGGTTCTGATGTTGCAACCGACGTATTGTTCCATTTATCGCTTATGATATCATCTGGAGCATCATCGCTTACAAGCATTCGAATTCCATCTGATGTTTCAATAATCTTTGCCATTTTTGATTTTTATCGCCTTTCGATTGATTTCGCTAATCAATGTCATAACAGAGTTTTGATCTTCTATGTTGGAATGTTGTATTGACACAAACAATGTTGCTTGTTCTATTCGCATTATTGCATGAATTGTTTTTTCATGTTGCATTTCCAATACAGAAAACATCATTGTGTTGGCGTCGGTTTTGTTCTCAAAGTCAATAGCAAAATTGACAAAATGCCCTTCGGAAGAATAATCCCGAAGGGCATTTGATTCATCCAAGCTAGATGAATGAAATAGTTTTGTTAGTAGATTAAACATTACGGAGTGACTTAGCTGTGGGAGCTAAATCACTTCTTACCGGCCTTCTTCGCTGCAAGAACTTCCTTTGTGGAACCCTTCTTGCGGCCACGCTTTTCAAGCGTCTTGAAGATGTTTGCACGAAGCTCCTTAACCTCGGGCAAGGTATCAGTAAAATCACCCAAAGAGTTGAAGTTGGTTTGCTTCTCCATTTCTTCCAAGAAGCCTTCCTTGGCAGCAGCAATCGCTTCGTCACGGAAAAGCTCGGCTTGATTTGGCTTCTTTGCAGAAATCACAATCATATCCAAAACAGTCCAACGACCTTCTTGACGATCAAGAACATCGGCAAACACATTGAATTCGAAGGGGTTAAGCTCACCCTTGTTCACAGCAGGAGAAAACACATCAGCAGCCTTGAGTGCTTCAACGAACTTCTTACGGCCCGCCAGCACAGCCTTGTCAATTTGAGCATCGTCGTTAACATCCTTGACGGACTTCATCGCACTAATCATGCTATCAACGAACATGGTAGTATACTTGCCAGCAGCAGTCTTAGTGCTGCTAGTGATCTTTTCCAAATCAGACATAAGCTTAACCTTCTCAGACTTTTCAACAGCAGGATCTTTGATAAAGTCAAGAATCTCAAGGTTCTGTTCGTTGGTGAGATGCTTCATCGCCTTCTTGAGACGGTTAAGCACACTCATTTCAGTGGTGGTTTCCGTTGGATCGGAAGACAAAGAACGAGCAATATCAGCCTTGCTGGTAGTGCCGGGAATAATGTCATATTCCCCTTCTACATCTGCCTTGGCAGCTACAGCAGCAGGAGCGTCAGGCTCAACAGCGTCCAAAGAACGAAGAATATCCTTGTCGGAAATATACTGTGTGAGCAGATATGACACAGGATCATTGTGGCTTCGCAACTTACCGCCAACAACTTCACCATAAGCCTGACCAAAAACAAGACCACGTTCCTTGTTCATGGTTTCAACAAACTCGTCCGGCTCACCAACGAGCGGTGCAAGAAGAGCCAAAGCTTCTTCCTTCTGCTCAGGCTCAAGATAAATCGGAGAAGTAGAACGCTCTTGATCTGCCTTATTAAGCAGCACCATCATACGTCGCACGAAATCGTGTTTAGTAGCATCACGAGAAATGCCAGACTTGGCCCTGCCAGTGGGC